>FRDC01002056.1_pt1 | contig 35054 bp, 24 predicted proteins | sample 1106171 | NCBI WGS metagenome assembly FRDC01 (sample SAMEA3930566, study PRJEB13176) | freshwater metagenome | biome: Drinking water system; feature: drinking water; material: water | place: Singapore | collected 2014-12-20 | reverse complement strand
TGAAGCCGAGAAGAAGACGTTCGTGACCGGGGCTCTCCGCGAGATCAAGTTCACGCAGAGATTGGTCGAAGACCTCCTCTTCCTCGCGCGCGTCGAGGATCCTTCGTGCCGTCGGCAGGACGAGCCTCTCGATCTTCGCGCGCTGGTCGAGGCCGAGATCGAAGCGAAGCGCCTCGTCTCGACGGTCGACATTCGATGCGACTCACCCGAACGAGTGGTTGTCACAGGTGATCCGCAGCTTCTGCGCCGACTCCTGCGCAACGCCCTCGACAATGGGCTTTCCTATTCCGAAAACGAAACACGGGTCACGATCGAGGTGTCGGGCGACGCGATTCAAATTCACGTCGACGACGACGGACCGGGCTTCAGCGAGGAGGCTTTGCGCGGCTACGGGAAAAAGCGCCCGACGCGCATCCTGCACGGCGAGAGCGGCCGCCGGATCTCGCTTGGCCTCGGCTCCGTCATCATGAGCGCGATCGCGCGGCTTTACGACGGGGGCGTTGTTCCGGCGAACCGCGTGAACGAAGGTAGGATCGCCGGCGGCCGCGTTTCCATCTCGCTTCGTCTAGCACCCGTCGCCTCGGCGGGCGATCGGGCTGCCTGAGCCTCAGCACGCGTACTTATCCGTTTCTCGTCTCAATTCGGCACGCCAGAAGACCACGTCACAGTCCCGTCATGATCGCGTCCCATCCTGTCCTTACCGCGGAAGCGAAAGCTAGCGGCGAAGGAAAGGGGACATGTCGTGAAGAACAGTCAAAGTGATCAGTCAAAAAGAGGGCGGCGCGAGTTCCTGATGAAACTCGGTCTCGGCACGATGGCCGTTGGGGGCGCGAGCTTCCTCGGCATCATGAATGCCGCGGCCGCTGAGCCCGGAATCGGCGGTCTTTCGGCCCGCGGGCTTCTAGATGGTTTGATCTCGCCCACCAACGGACTCATTCTCGTCGATCGCGGCACCTATTACCAGCTGAAGACGAACGGGCTTCCGGATCATGAGACCGGCATGTTCCCGAACCCGAACTGCCCGGGTCCGATCTTGGCGCAGTCGAACCCGCTTAAGATCGCCAAGAGTCCGCAGGTCGCCGCGCGCACGACGGCGCTGAACGGCTGGCTCTTCGGAGTTTGCGTGAACGGCGTAGCGCTCGATCCGACCGGCCCCTTCTACAGAGGCGAGCCCGGCACCGGCTGGCACTTCGAAGTCATGTCGGCTCTCGCGCGCCCGCAGCTCGGCCTTGACGCGAACAATGCCCATACGCAGCCGAGCGGCGAGTACCACTATCACGGGCTTCCGACGGGACTGATCCAGCGTCTGCAGCGAGAGCAGGCCGCCCGCAAGGAAAAGTCGATGGTCTTGATCGGCTTCGCCGCCGACGGTTTTCCGATCTACGCTCCGGTCGGCCACAAGGATCCGCGCGATCCGAAGAGCCCGCTCGTGGAAATGCGATCAAGCTACCAACTGAAGTCGGGGCAGCGGCCCGCCGGCGGCCCGGGCGGTAAACATGCATCGGGCATTTTCGTCCAGGACTTCGAGTATCGACCGGGAGTGGGCGATCTCGACGATTGTAACGGCCGCTTCGGCGTCACTCCCGAGTATCCGCAAGGGATCTATCACTACTTCGTCACGAGCGCGTTCCCGTTCATTCCCCGTTCGTGGAAAGGCACGCCCGATCAGAGTTTCTTTCATCCGTTGCCGATCGGTCCAAGCACGATGCCCAAGAAGATGTTCGATATGGACTTCAGCACGACTTAAAAAGGGAGGAAAGCGCCATGAGAAAAGTGAACGGATTTCTGATAGGATTTCTGCTTGCGACATCCGCTAGCTCGGCCAATATGCCGGCCGAGGCCCCGCCATTTATGGGCGCGCTCGGCAGCGTCTGCAATAGGCATTACGACGACACGGTCGCGGAGCTGGGCGCGCAGATCGCCTCTTACTCGTCGGAGGCGAGCCTGGGCCGTCTTTCGACCCCGCCTCCTCGGGAATGGGAGCAGTTCCGCCAGACGTTCGCCGACTGCCGCCTTTACGAAGATGCATACGAAGGCGCGCTCTTGAATCCGCAGGGCGACGCGAGCGCGGCGAAAGCCGACTTCGATCGCTCGCTTCGCCGGCTTCAAGATCTGAGCGGCGCGATCGGATCGGGCGCGACCTTCAGAGCGCGTACTTCCATCGACACCGAATCAAACCAGTTCTTCGTGCCGAGGCTCAAGGTGCTCGCGAACGAAGTCCGCCTGGGCGCGAAATACATGCAGGGAAGTGATCGCTTGCGATCGAGCGTCCATAGCCTCGCGGCGAAAGTCCTCCAAGCGAGCGTCGATTGCCGCAATCTCGACAAAACCGGCAACAACTCCACGTCTTGCAGGCTGACCCTGAATGCGATGCTTACGAACGGCGAAGCCCAGATTCGCGCGAAGATCAAAGAAGTTGCTCCCTCCTTCATGAAAATGGGAAACACGCTTGAGGCGGCGAGCGCCGACCGCGATGCCGCAATTTCACGAGTCGCGCAGCTTCGAAGCCTGCTTCCGACTCTTAATACTCAGCTCCAGCAGCTGCACGCGCAGGCACCGGTCTTGGACTACTATCAGAAAGCCTATCGTTACTGGGGTGACTATTATTGGAACCAGGCCTACTACTACTTTTGGTGGGGCAATAACGGCTACCCCTCGCTGATTCCTTCGGGATGGGTCAACTATCACAATGCGCTCTACTTCTGGTGGTGGCACGGTTACTACAACCACGCATTCACCACGGTCGTTTACAGCCTGATTCCCAATTTGATGGCGGTCATCTCCCGGGCGACCTCGGAGCTAAAGTCGACCGAAGAGCGAATCATGACTCTCGTAAAGGCCGTGCAGAGCGAAAAGCAGAAAATCGTCAGCTCGTGCTTACCGGATGCGAACGCGAAGCTCTGTAACTCGATGACGGGAATGGGGTTGCCGTGAAAACGCTCATCTTCATCACGGTCGTCATCGGACTCACGTTCGTCGCCTTCTCGTTCCGCGAGCCTGCGACGAAGTCCGCTCCCGAGATCCCGAAACAGCTCGCGAACTTTCAACGCGATTTGAAATCGAAGGCGCCGCCCCCGGCACCGCCCGCGGATGTCTTGAGGAAGGCGAAAGTTCCATTGGATCCGCAACGAACGCTAACGGCGATTCGTCGCCAGATGGAAGACGCCCAAGCCGCGGTCGATCGGGCCGAGGCTCTTCTTGCGGAAGGACGATGATCAGACCGCGACAACCTCGCGGATCGAAGGAACGACTTCCTTGAGCCGGGTCTCGATGCCCATTTTCAAAGTCATCGTCGAGCTCGGGCAGCCCGCGCAAGAGCCCTGCATGAAGAGATGAACGATGCCGTCCTCGAACTTGTGGAAGAGGACGTCGCCGCCGTCTTGGGCGACGGCCGGGCGGATCTCTTCGTTCAGCACTTTCTTGATGGCCAGGATTTCGGCCGAGTCGTCGGCGAGCGGGATGGAGCCTTCGCTCGATTTGGCGCGGATCACGATCTCGCCGCTTTCGAGATGCTCTTGGATCAAGCCGGCCAAGGGCTCCGCCAAGGTTTCCCAATCCACCCAGTCCTGCTTGGTCACGGTAATGAAATCGCGGCCGATGAAGACTCCGGCCGTCCAAGGAAAGCCGAAGAGCTTTCGAGCTAGCGGGGAGGCCGAGGTTTCCTGGGCCGATTTGAAGTCCGCGGGCTCTTCGGTCAGCTGCCGGCTCGTCCAGAACCGCAATGTATGCGGGTTGGGGGTCATTTCCGCACGGACGGTGATCGGTGTCTCAGCCATGATTCGCTCCAAAATCGAGGGAAGGGAGCCTCTTTTACCAGCAAAACTCGCAAGAGTCTCCGCTTGATTTCGCGTGTTTCGCCCACTAGTTTCGAGGGGTTTTTACATACGAGGAGGCCGCGAATGACACCAAGAGTTAGAGAGATCCTAAGCTGGTATGGAGCCGATAACCCGGGAACTCTGACCAATCTCGCTCGACTGATGAACCACGGGCGCCTCGCCGGCACCGGAAAACTCGTCATCCTGCCGGTCGACCAGGGCTTCGAGCACGGTCCCGCGCGCAGCTTCGCGAAGAATCCCGACGGCTACGATCCCGCTTATCACTTCAACCTCGCGATCGAATCCGGTTGTAACGCTTACGCGGCTCCCATCGGCTTCATCGAAGCGTGCGCCCGCGACTACGCCGGCGAGATCCCGCTGATCCTGAAGATCAACAACTCGGAAACGCTCTTCAATCCCAAAGCCCCGATCTCGGCGCTCACTTCGAGCATCGACGACGCTCTTCGCTTGGGTTGCGTCGGCATCGGCTTCACGATTTATCCAGGCTCCTCCGAGCGCAAACAGATGTACGAAGAGATCGCGCGCGCTTCCTCCGAAGCGAAGAAAGCCGGCCTCGTTGTCGTCATCTGGTCGTATGCCCGCGGCGAGCAGATCTCCAAGCCCGGCGAGACCGCGATCGACGTGATTTCCTACTCGGCTCACTTGGCCGCCGAGCTCGGCGCGCACATCATCAAGGTCAAGCCGCCGTCTTCCCACCTCGAGCAGGAAGCCGCGCGCAAAGTCTTCGAGACCGAAGGCATCCGCATCGAAACGATGAAAGACCGGATCAAGCACGTGGTAGAAGCCTGCTTCGCCGGCAAACGCATCGTCATCTTCTCGGGCGGAGAAAGCAAAACGACGAACGAGCTTCTCGAAGAGATCAAGGGCATCGCCGCCGGAGGCGGTTTCGGCTCCATCATGGGCCGCAACGCCTTCCAGCGCCCGAAGCGCGAGTCGATCGAGCTCCTTCACAAAGTCCAAGACATCTTCGCGGGTAAATTCTGAGTATGAGCGAGACCCCTTCGGCACCCGAGGCGCACGTTCCTGGACGCGAAAACCCGTTGCGCGTGGAAAAGCGACGCAAGCTGAACGAGCTTCGCTCGGCGGGGATCGATCCGTTCCCGCACAACTTCGATCGCAACGGCCAAGCCGGCGCGATCGTGCGCGAGTTCGATCAGACGCTTTCGCCCGGCGACGTTCGCGAAGGGACCGTGTATCGGGTCGCCGGCCGTGTGATGACCAACCGCTCGATGGGCAAAGCCGCCTTCTTCAACATCCAGGACCAGAGCGGCACGATCCAGTGCTACATCCGCAAGGAAGAGGTCGCGCCCGAAGACTATAAGGCGTTCGATCTTCTCGATCTCGGCGACATCGTCGGCGTCACGGGGTTCGTGTTCAAGACCAAGAAGGGTGAGCTCTCGCTTCACTGCAAAGAGTTCAAGATGCTCTGCAAGACTCTCGAGCCGCTGCCGGAGAAGTATCACGGCATCGCCGACGTCGAAATCAAGTATCGCCACCGCCATCTCGACCTGATCACCGACGCCGACTCGCGCGAAGTCTTCCGCAAGCGCTCGCGGATCATCGCCGAGATTCGCTCTTGGCTGAACGCGAGAGGCTTCCTCGAGGTCGAAACTCCGGTGCTTCAGCCGATCTACGGCGGCGCCGCCGCATATCCCTTCTCGACCAATCACCGCGCGCTCGACATGAAGCTCTACATGAAGATCAGCCCCGAGCTTTACTTGAAGCGGCTGATCGTCGGCGGCTTCGAGAAGGTCTACGAGATCGGGAAGAACTTCCGTAACGAAGGCATCGATCGCACGCACAATCCCGAGTTCACGATGCTGGAGTGGTACGAGGCTTATACCGACTACAACTACCAGATGAAGCAGTTCGAGGAGCTCGTCTCGCACCTCGCGGTCGCGATCACGGGCTCCACGAAGGTCATGTATCAAGGCAAGGAGATCGACTTCACGGCTCCTTGGCGCCGGCTCACGGTTTACGACGGCGTGAAAGAGTACGCCGGAGTCGATCCGGCTGAAATGTCGCCGGCGCAGCTCTTCGAAAAGTGCAAGGAGCTCGGCTCGGATCTCGATCCCAAGCACAAGGCCAAGTACTCCCACGGCCAGCTCGTCATGGAGCTCTTCGAGCTCGCGGCCGAGCCGCATCTGTGGCAGCCGACTTTCGTGATGGATCATCCGATGGAGATCTCGCCGCTGACGAAAAAGCATCGCGCGAAGAAGGGCCTCGTCGAGCGCTTCGAGCCGTTCGCCGCCTGCATGGAGATCGGCAACGCCTACACGGAGCTCAACGACCCCGAGGATCAGTTGGCGCGCCTGAAAGAGCAGGAAGCCAATCGCGTGATCGACGAGGAAGCGCAGCCCATGGACGAGGACTTCGTCCACGCGATCGACACGGGCATGCCGCCCACGGGCGGCGTAGGCTTGGGAGTCGAGCGCATCGTGATGATCCTCACGGACCGCCCGAGTATCCGCGACATCATTTTATTCCCCACGATGAAGTTCAAGTAAGCGGGGGGAGCGATGGGTTTGCGGACGCAGAAACAGGCCAATCTCGAAGAGCTCATGCCGTCGCCTCCGCAGGCGCCGTCGACTCTTTGGATCACGCTGGGCGTTCTCTCGATGCTCCCGCTGCTCTTCGTTTTATTCATGCTCGCGGGCTGCCAAACGAAGCCGACCGTGGCGCGCGACAATCCCGTTCGCAAGATGGAAAGCGCCGAAAGGCTCATGGAGCCGATCGCGATCACGCCCGAGACGGTCGTCGTCGACGCTCGCCCGCGCTTCGACTACTCGATGGCGCACATCCCGCGCTCGATTTCGCTGCAGTGGTCGGACTTCAGCGAGCCGGAGCCCACCCAGCGGGGAGTTTTGCAGAACGATCTCTATGCCATCACGCGCAGGCTTGCGCGCTTGGGCATCGGTCCCGGCTCGCATGTCGTCGTCGTAGGCCGCGGCTCGCAAGGCGAGGGCGAAGAGGGCCGCATCGCTTGGATGCTCGCTTTTCTCGGCGTGAGCCGCGTGCAGTTCGCGGATCTCGCGTATTTCAAGGTGAACATGACCAACGTGATGGAGGACCCGGCCGCCAAGAGCGCGCCGATCTGGAAACCGGAGCCCATCGCCTCGTTGAACGTCACGCGCGATGAGATGCAGAAGGCGATCAACAAGCGCGCCGTCGAGCGCCCCATGGAGACTCCGTATAGCGGCGAGCCGGTGCTCTATCGGTTCATCGACGTGCGCGGCGGGCGCGACTACCTCGGCCGCGAGGGCTTCGGTGCCGAAAAACAAGTTCCCAACATGGATGCCACCAACATTCCCTGGAAAGAGTTCTTCACCAAGGGCCTCAGGCCCGATCCTTCGATCAGGGAGAAGCTTGAGAAGGCCGGCATCGGCCCCCAGCACCGGATCATCGTCTTCGATCAGTTGGGTGTTTCTTCCGCCGCGGTGACGCTCGCTCTGCGCGGGATGGGCTACGACAAAGCCGGCAACTATGCCGGCGGCCTCACGGACCTGATGTCCGCCTACGGGCGCTAAGCGCTCTTCTTCATCCGGAACAACACGGAGTTCATGGCCTTGAGCAGATCGGGGTCATAACGGTTGGCGAGCTTCGACGACATGAAGTCGACGGCGTCCGAAGGCGTCATCGGCTGGTTGTAGGAGCGCTTCGTGGTGAGCGCGTCGTACGTGTCGGTGATCGCCACGATCCGCGCCATCGGGTGGATTTCGTCGCCCGGCAGCTGTTGCGGATAGCCGTTTCCCAGGAAGCTCTCGTGATGCTCGAAGCAGCAGGCTTTCATCGCCTCGGAGCAGTTGTAGTCGGTGAGGATCTTGAGCCCGAACTGCGGATGCTTCTGCATCTGCGCCCATTCGACGTCGCTCAGCGGGCCGTTTTTGCAGATGATGTCGACGGCGACGTTGCGCTTGCCGATATCGTGGAAAAGCGCCCCACGGCCCAGCTCCTGCAGGTCCTCTTTCACGTACCCGCACACTCGGCCGAGGCCGAGCGAATAGATGCCGACGTCGAGCGAGTGGTTGTAGGTGTAGAAGTCGTGCGAAGAGAGAGAGATCAAGTGCGACATGCCCTCGGGCTCGTTGTCCATGAAGTCGATGAAGTTCGTGATGAGCTCGCGCGAGTCCTCGAGCGCCTGGTTCACGTCGGGCTGCTCGAAGATCTCTTCGGCGAGGGTGAGCGAGCTCTCGCGCAGGATCTGCGCTTTGAGGCGCGTGTCGATGCCGACCTCGTTCATGCGGTCGAAGACGTAACGCTTGTAGTTGGCGCGCTGAAGCTCGGGAACGTAGAACACGTCGGCGCGATCGAGAACATTGATCTTCTCCGCCTTCATCAACTCGCCGGAGCGCAGGTAATGCACGTAGCGTCCGTTGATCATGATGAAGAGGTCGAAAGTCGTCGGCCGCGTCGGCAGGATCGTGCTCACTCGAATCTTAAAATACTTATCTGATTCCATGTCTTTAATTGTGCCACGGTTGAATTGACTGTCCAAGGAAAGATGCCCATAACAAAAGGCCAGCCATGGACGTAAAACTCGATACCCCCGTGCAGTTTTTGAAAGGCGTCGGACCTAAGTTGGGCGACGTCCTTCGTAAGAAGGGCGTGGTGACGGTCCAGGATCTCCTGGAATGGTATCCGCGCGCTTACGAGGACCGCAGAGCCGCGCGTAATATCGCGTCCCTGCAGCCCGACGAGCTCGTCTCATTGCGGGCGCAGGTGGTGAAGGTGAGCTCTTTCAATATGGGAAAGAGCACGCGCAAGATCTACGACGTCACGGTTCGAGACGGGACCGGCAAGATTCACTGCAAGTTCTTTCGCGTTCCGTACAAGGGCTACTTCGAGCGGTTCCAGCCCAACCAGACCGTGCGCGTGATCGGCAAGGTCACCCACTATCGCGGGCAGATCGAGTTCCATCACCCCGATATTCAAGACGACTCGGGCGATGGCGAGCAGGGCGATCAGGACATGGTGATCCCGGTCTATCCGGAGTCGGAAGGCATGACCAACCGCCAGATCCGCAAGCTCGTCGATCTCGCGATCGAAGGAATCAAGAAAACCTACGCTCCCGAGCTGACGGGCAAGCCCCTTGCTGACGCCGCGCCCGTTCGCGTGAATCGCTACGCGAAAGACGGCGTGGCCACGCCTCCGAGTGCGCCCGCGGGTCCAAAGCTCGGGAAATCCGCGCTCGGTGGGCGTCTGCCGACCTCGGTCCGCAGCCGTCGCACCGAGGCCGCTCGCGTGGGCGCGACGGCCGAACTAGAGCCGGATCTCCAGGCCAACGGGCGCATCGAAAAATTTCCGGATTGGATCCGCGAAAAATACTCCCTCGTCGGGCGCTTCGAGGCGCTCGAGAAGCTCCACGTGCCGCCGAACGATGCCGGCGCTGATTTCGTCGATCAAACGTCGCCCTTTCATCGGCGCGTGATTTTCGAGGAGTTCTTCTGGCTGGAGCTTTATCTCGCCGCCAAAAAGTGGGGCCTGCAGCGCGAGGGCGCGCCGGCGTTCGAGCCGATCACGAAGCTCGTCGACAAGCTTCGCGCGAGCCTTCCGTTCAAACTCACGGGCGCCCAGGAGCGCTCGTTCACCGAGATCGTGAAGGATCTCGCCAAGCCTCATCCCATGCACCGCCTCGTTCAAGGCGACGTCGGTAGCGGTAAGACTCTCGTGGCGTTGATGGCTTCGCTGGTGGCGATCGACAACAAGTTTCAAGCGGCGATCATGGTGCCGACCGAGATCCTGGCCGAGCAGCACTATCAGAACGCGAAGAAGTTCCTCGAGCCTCTCGGCATCACCATCGGTTTGCTGACGGGATCGATGAAGCAAAGCGAACGCAATCAAACCTACGAGATGCTCAAGAACGGCATGATCCAGATCGTGGTCGGCACGCACGCGTTGATTCAAGACGAAGTCGAGTTCCACAATCTCGGCTTGGCGATCATCGACGAACAGCACCGCTTCGGCGTGCATCAGCGGAGTCAGCTCAAGAGAAAGGGCGTCTCGCCGCATTTCCTCGTCATGACCGCGACGCCGATCCCGCGCACGCTCGCGATGACCGTTTATGGAGATCTCGACGTCTCGGTGATCGACGAGATGCCGCCGGGGCGGACGCCCATCACCACGCGCGTGACCTACGAAAGCAAGCGCCCGCAGGTGATCCAGTTCCTGAAAGAGCAGCTCGAAAAAGGGCGCCAGGCCTACGTCGTTTATCCGCTCGTCGACGAGAGCGAGAAGATCGATCTCAAGAACGCGATCGAGGAATGCGAGAAGCTCAAGGTGGAGCTGCCGGAGTTCAAGATCGGGCTCCTGCACGGGAAAATGCGGCCCGACGAAAAAGACGAAGTGATGAATCTCTTCCGCGCGGGCGAGTACCACGTGCTGGTCTCGACGACCGTCATCGAAGTCGGTGTCGACGTCCCGAACGCGACGCTCATGTTGATCGAGCACGCCGAGCGCTTCGGTCTTTCTCAGCTTCACCAGCTTCGCGGCCGCGTCGGCCGCGGACAACACAAGAGCTATTGCGTGCTGATGCTCGGTCGCGCCGTCTCCGATGAGTCGCGCGCCCGTTGCCAGATCATGGAACAGACGAGCGACGGCTTCAAAATCGCCGAAGCCGATCTCGAGATCCGCGGACCCGGCGAGTTCCTCGGTTCCCGTCAGTCGGGTCTTTCGGGTTTCAAAATGGCAAATCTCGTCCGCGACATCAAAATCCTCCAAGAGGCTCGGGCCGCGGCCTTCGAGGTCATGGAAAAAGACGCGAGCCTCGTCTCGAGCGACCATCGCCATCTCCGCGCCGAGCTTCTTAGGACCCACGGGGGCACGGCTCTCGCGTCGGTCGGATAAACGACTTCGATCGAAGCCGTTTGCGCGCAGCATCCAAAAATCTTTCTAATACCGCGCAGAATCCGCCGCAAGGGCGCGAATTTGCCCCAGCATTCGGAATTTAGCGCGGTGCTCACGGTGACATTTTAACCCGACGCGCCAAGTGTGCACGCCGGAACGGAAATTAGAGCTGGAACGAAACGAGCAAGAGATCCTGACGGGACCGCGGCCGATGGGGCGGATAAACGCATATTGTTTATCAGGCCGGGGTTCCGAGCCTCAAGAGGGGAAGGGCCTCCGGGGGCGCGAAGAATCTGCTTCTCTTCGCGCCGCCCGGATGGTTCTCTCACCGGCTCTCGAACTGGAGGGGACATGGTCGAGAAGGATTCGTTTTGGGGGATCGTGATCGCGGTAGTAGGGGCTTCCGCGGTCGCCAGCGCAGGGGAAAAGCTCCGTCTCAAAGCCGGCTCCGTCGACCCGATGACGATCAATGAATCGCAGGCCGCCCGCTCCCGCATGAGCTCCCGGATCGGCAAAGGCTACTACGTCGTTCAGTTTGCTTCCCGCATTCAAAGCGAAGATCAACTCAATCTGAAAACCCTCGGCGCCAAAGTCGTGCGCTATCTGCCCGACGATGCTCTCGTGGTCCTCGCCTCCGACAAAGTCGCACGCACGATCGAGAACTCCTCGGCTTCCGTTCGCGCCGTCGTCTCTTTCCAATCCGAGTGGAAGATGAGCTCCGATTTGAGCGCTCCGAGCGTGTTCACCGCGCGTCTCGACGAGCTCGTTCTCGTGCGGCTCTTTCCCGGCGAAAACGGCGCGCGCGCCGCCGACCGTGTCCAGGCTCTTTCCGACGTCGCCATCGTTTCCGTCCACGACCGCTCGCTCGTCGTTCGCGCCAAGCGCCCGATGGCCGACGCGATCGCGGAGATCGAGGCCGTCGAGTGGGTGCAGCCGCTTCCGGTCATGCGCCCGATGCACTTCGATCTCGCGCAGGAAGGCGGCGAAACGCCCGTTCCCTCGCCTTCGCCGACGCCCTCGGAGCCCATCTCCGCCCCGGGCGGCGACTACTCGGATCTGACGGGCATGGAATCCGGCACCAAGCTGATGAAATTCGAATCGGCGTGGGGCCGCGGCCTCACGGGTAAAGGGCAGATCGTCGCGATGGCCGACACCGGCCTCGATTCCGGCAACATGGCCTCGCTCTCGAAGGACTTCTTCGGCCGCGTTCCTGCCGGCTTCTCTTACGGCATGTTCGCCTCGAGCTGGGAAGATCCGATGGGCCACGGCACGCACGTCGCGGGCTCGGTCATGGGCAGCGGCGAGCTCAGCGCCGGCCGGCTGAAGGGCGGAGCGTTCGAAGGCCAGCTCGTCGCGCAGGGCATGTGGAGCCCGCTCATGGGCAATCTCACGGTGCCCCCGAAGCTCGTCGATCTCTTCTCGAAAGCGTACGACTCCGGCGCGCGCATCCACACGAATTCGTGGGGCTCGCCGCGCAACCTCGGCGCCTATGACGGATTCGCCCAGCAGGTCGACGAGTACACAGCCTCGCATCCCGACATGCTCGTGATCTTCGCCGCCGGCAACAGCGGCGTCGACAAGGACAAAGACGGTCGCGTGGATGCGGGCTCGGTGAGCTCGCCCGGCACCGCGAAGAACGCGCTGACGGTGGGAGCCTCGAAGAACGTCGTGTTCAACGGCGGCATGCAGAAGAAGCTCAGCGAAATCAAAGTCGGCCCCGAAAACTGGGGAGCCGAGCCCCTACTGAGCTCGCGTTTGTCGGAGAACGAAATGGGTCTCGCGCCCTTCAGCTCGCGCGGTCCCACGGCCGACGGCCGCTTGAAGCCTGAAGTCGTCGCGCCCGGCACCAACATCTTGAGCGCGCGCTCGCACCACGAGGAAGCGGAACCCCTTTGGGGCGCTTACAACAAGGACTACGTTTGGTCGGGCGGCACGTCGATGGCGGCGCCTCTCACGGCAGGAGCCGCGGCGGTCGTACGCCAGTATCTCGTCGAAGACCGCAAGATCGCCGAGCCGTCGGCGGCACTCGTGAAGGCCGTGCTGATCCACACTTCGTTCGATCTCTTCCCTGGCCAGTTCGGCGCCGTTGGAAAGGAAAAAGGCCAAGAGCTTCTCACGCTCCGCCCGAATCCGGATGAAGGCTACGGCCGCGTGAACGTCGAAGACGCGACCAGCCTCGCCGGCTCGATCGTGGTGGACGAGCGCGCGGGCCTTGCGGCGGGCGAGTCGCACATTTATCCCGTCGGCGTTGAGCGCGCGGGTAAACTCGTCGCGACCCTGGTTTACACCGATGCTCCCGGCGCCGTCGCTGCCGCTGCCGCGCTGGTGAACGATCTGGATCTCGTTCTCGTCGATGCTTCCGGTAAGGAAACGGCTCTGAACGATCGTCTCAATAACACCGAGATGATCGAAGCCTCGGTCGTCCCCGGGAAGTTCGAGATTCGAGTGAAGGGGAGCTTCGTTCCTCAGGGTCTTTCGGCGGGCGGAAAACAGGCCTACGCGCTCGTTGTTTCGGTGAAGTGACCCGCAAGGTTTTGCCAGAGGACGGTTCCGAGAACCGTCCCGCAGCTCAGAGGACGGTTCCGAAAACCGTCCCCGACTTACGAAAAAAGTGCCTGGCATTTCGCTCAACTCAAAATCCGTTGAAGCGCATTTCTCCCTCGCTAATGCGCCGCTGTAAAAACTTCGAGCGGCTGACAAGATTCGGCCATCTTCATTGATTAAGGGTGTCAAAAATGATAAAAACACGGCCGCTTCTGCGCGCAGCCTTTCTTTAGGCAGCGAAGGGGTTCGGAAGCGTTCGTTCAGGAGGTCCTGATGACTTCGTTTAAGGTTGGGGACAATGCCGTTTATCCCGGTCACGGCGTTGGCAAAGTCACGGCCATTGAGGTTAAAGAGATCTTCGGCAAGAAGCACGAGTTCTACACGATCCAGATCCTCGAAAACGGCATGAAAATCATGATCCCGAAGGACAACGTCGAAAGCGTCGGCCTTCGTCCGATCATCTCGAAGGACGAAGCTAACAAAGTCATCGAGATCCTCAAGGAAACCAACGTCAAGATCGACAACCAAACATGGAATCGCCGTTATCGCGAGTACATGGAGAAGATCAAGACGGGCTCGGTCTATGAAATCGCCGAAGTTCTCCGCGATTTGTTCGTTCTGAAAGTCGAGAAAGAGCTCAGCTTCGGCGAGCGCAAGATGCTCGACACCGCTCGAAACCTTCTTCTGAAAGAGCTGTCGCTTGCGACCAGCAAGGAAGAGCTCTCCTCCGAAGAAGAAGTGAAAGCGATCTTCGGTCTCTAAGACCGGTAAATCTACAGCTGACGGCCGGTCGTACCCTACGGTACGATCGCGCCCATGACTTCATCCCCGAAAAAAGTCCGCGTTCGCTTCGCGCCCAGCCCCACCGGCTATCTTCACGTCGGTGGCGCGCGCACGGCCCTCTACAATTATCTCTTCGCTAAACATCACGGCGGCGAGTTCATTCTCCGAATCGAGGACACCGATCTCGAGCGCAGCACCGAAGAGTCGATGCGCCTCCAGATCCAGGATCTGAAGTGGCTTGATCTTCCCTGGGTCGAAGGGCCGGATCCGGTGACGTTCAAGGACATCGGTCCTTACGGTCCCTACCGCCAGAGCCAGCGCAAAGGCATCTACCAAGAGCACGCCGACCGGCTCGTTCAGCAGGGCAAGGCGTACTACGATTTCCGCACCGACGAAGAGCTCGAGAAAATCAAGGAAGCCGCCATCGCTGCGGGGAAGCCCGGCCAAGTCGGGCCGCCCGAGAAGATCGTTCAGCCTGACGAAGCGAAGCGCCGGATTCTCGCTGGCGAGAAGGCAGCCATCCGCTATCGCGTGACCGAGATTCGCGACTACGTCTTGCACGATCTCGTGCGCGGGGACGTGACGTTTCCCTCGGACATGGTCGGCGACTTCGTTTGCATCCGGTCGAACGGCATGCCGGTTTACAACTTCTGCTGCGTGATCGACGACGCGATGATGAAGATCACGCACGTCTTCCGCGCGGAGGAACATCTCTCGAATACTCTCCGGCAGATGATGTTGTACGAGGCGTTCGGCTACGAGATGCCGCTCTTCGGGCATCTCTCGTTTATTTTGGGGCCCGATAAGCAGAAGCTTTCCAAGCGCCACGGCGCCACGAGCTGCAACGACTACCGCGAGAAGGGTTACCTTCCCGAGGCGCTCGACAACTTCATCCTGCTCTGCGGATGGTCGTCGCCAAAGGGCGACGAGATCATGTCGCGGGCGATGCAGATCGAGCAGTTCACGCACGAGCGCTTTAACGCTTCGCCGGCGGTTTTCGATACCGTGAAGCTCGAGTGGATGAACGCGACTTATCTTCGCGCGCTTCCGCATGAGGAGCTGTGGCGCAGGGTCGAGCCCTTCTTGAAGAAGGCGGGCGTCGAGCTTCCGATGGCCGCGGATCCCGCGTGGCGCGATCAGGCGCTGAGTCTTTTTAAGATCAAGATGAACACGCTCGCGGATGCCGAGAAGCTGTTCCTGCCGCTGGCTGACGCGAAGTGCGCGATCGGGGAAGAGGCGAAGGAAGTCTTCGGGTGGCCCGAGGCGAAGAAGATCTGGGCGGCGTGGAAAGAGGAGCTTTCGAAAGCGTCCTCGGACCGCTTGACCGAAGCGGAATTCACCGCGATTCAAGACCGCGTAGGTCAGGCGACCGCGACGAAGGGGAAACAGCTCTTTCAGTCGATTCGCGTGGCGGTGATCGGCCAGCCGCAGGGCTCGGAGCTCAAGATGATCGTGCCGCTGCTCCCGAAGTCGTCGCTCATCGCGCGCGTTCAGAAGTGCATCGATCGCTGCTAGGATTGATTTCGAAACTCAGTCGACCTCTTCCATAGTGAATCGAAGCCGGCCGTAGCCGGCGTCTTCCCGGGAAAGAACTTTGAACTTGGTTCCGGGAGCGAATAGGACTTCCCATTCGTCGCCATAGGCTGAATGAAAGCCGACGTAGCGGCCGGTTTTCGATTTGATGTAGAAGTAGTGTTGCTTCTTCTCGAAGTCGTCGCCGACGGACGTGCTCGTGAAACCTGGATAGGTGACGATGTTGCCGACCTCGTGCTGAGCGAGGCGATAGCTCGGGAGCTCGACGCCGCGTTTGACGGTCCCGTCGTACGGCCTGATTTTTCGGAGCGCGGCTTCGACGGCGGCTTTGTAGTCCCGAACCTCTTCAGCTCTGATTCCGCCTTGTCTCAACGCCTCATTGAGGATCCGGTAGCCTTGAGCCGTATAGGAATGGAGCGCGGCCGCCTCGCCGATGGTAAGGCCGCAATGGAGAAAGTTGCCGACGGCGCTACGATACTTGTTCTCCATCCTCTGCAGCTCGGTCGGGGCGGGTCCGCCGGCCAGCGCTTTTTCTAGCTCCGCGCGACGGTTGTTCAGTCTGTTGATCTCTTGCTTCACCTCTTGGATCAATTCCCTGCGGTCCTCGACCATGTATTGGAAATCGGTTTTCACCCGCTCCGTCCTGCCGACGAGATCCTTGGCGAGGTTGAGGGGGCTTTCCTCCACCTGGCCCTTCTCGAGCGCGGCGAGCCACTTTTTGACGTTCTTGAGGTCCTTCTTCCTTGCGATCACCTCGTCCTGTCTCCACGCGATCCCGACATCGAAGGAAGAGTCGTTGGCGGACTTTTTCTTCTTCTTCGGGTTTGGGGGGTCATCATCCCTGTATCTCGCGAGAGATTCTTCGGCTCGTTCGACGTCTTCGACGGAGCGCTCCAGGATTTTATCGAGCTCGGGCTTCAGTATCTGGTAGTCGCCCGGAGTGATGGAGCCTCTCTCGAGGCGGGTCGCGGCCAAGTGACTTTCCTCGGCCTGTTTCACCCGGTTCTGGGCCATGGCGAGACGCTGTTCCAGCTCTTCGAGCCGCGCGCGCCTCCCGCGGAGTCTTTGGTCGATGTCCTCGATTGAATTCAATTCGGCGTCGGTGGAAATGGAGAGGAGACCCTGCTTGTCGATGAACCGGAGGGCCGCGAGATCGCGTCGATCCCGCTCGGCCGTGGCGGCTTGCGCGGAAAGCGCGGAATTCAGCTCCGAGAGAGCCGCGACGGAGGCCGGTGGCTTGGGTGCGCCCGTTCCGCAGTCAGGGCAGCTCGTCGCCTCCAGGTTTTGAGCGGGCTGCGGAGCCGCGCAAAGATTCTTGGCGATCTGGTGAACTTCGGGGGGAGCTTTGGCGGGGACCGCGACCTCAAAGCCCGCCTCGACTGGAGTCTGCGCGAACGTGACGAGCGCAAGGAGGAAGAGAAGAAGTGTCGTCCGCCGCATCAGTCGACCTCTTCCATCACGAAGTCGATTTTGCCGTCGAGTCTGGGCTGGCGGGCGAGAATCTTGAACTTAGTACCAGTGGGAAAGAGGACCTCGTATTCATCGAGGTACTGCGAGTGGTAGCCGACGAAGCGGCCCGTCTTCGATCGGATCATGAACTGGTGCTTTTGCTTTGCGAAGTGCGGAGTCCCTAACGAAGTGCTGGTGAGGCCGGGATAGGTCAAGACGGCGCCGACTTCGTGGTCCTTGAGCCGGTCCTCGGGAAGGTCGACGCCGCGAGTGACATAGCCCTGATAGGGCTTGATCTTCTTCAAAGCCGACTCGAGGGTTTCGATGTACGGCTGGGCCGCCACCGCGTCGGGACCGCCCTTGCGGAGGATCGGATTGATGACCTTGTATCCCGCCTGCGTGTACGACAAAAGCGCCGCCGCCTCGGCGACCGTCAGACCGCAGGTGCGGAAGGATTCAAGATGGTTCCCGTACCGTGCTTCGATGAGCGCGAGTCGCGCCGTCGCGTCGCCGATCTTGGCATCCTCGGACTCTCGATGCTCGAGTTGCGTTTGCCAATCCCTCACGAGCTTCTCGTTCGCGGGGAGAGACCTTTTGAGATACGCGAGCTCGGAAGGATTGATCGAGAAGCTATTCAAAACGGAATTCTTGAGCGCTTCGATCATCCAGGGGCTCGGTCGGTTTTCCGGCGAGCCCGGATCGTTTTTCCAGCGCTTCAGCCTGGCGGACTCGCCCGCGCGAGTATCGCGTCGCTCGATCAACGCGGGAATCCGGGCTTCTTCGAGCTGGGAGATCCGCTTTCTCAGCTTCGCGAGGTCGGAGGCGTTGCCCGGATTTTCGGTGGGAGCCCTGAGCTCGAGATTTTGACGAAGCAGCGCGAGATTCTCGCGCGCCTCCGTCACCTGTCGCTCGGCGAAGTCGACGTCGATCAAGGTCTGCAAGCTCAGGCTATCGACATGAGGCGTGAGGAACGCGAGATCCTCTGCGGTAAGTTCGCCTCGTCCCACGCGATCGATCATCTGTGAGTGCTCGGTGGATTTCTGGATGTTCGCCTCGATCAAGGCGAGCCTGGCGCGGTCCTGAGCGATGATGTGGTTTCTTTCCTTGATCTGCTCCCTGATGGAGGCTGCCGTTTCGGGCCGTGGCACCTGGCCTAGCCCGATGTTGTCGCGCGCGTCGATGTACTCGAGCGCGGCGAGATCGCGCCGGACGCGGGCGGCTTCGGCGTTCGCGTCGACGACCGTCGCAGCGAGACTCTGGAGATCTCTGAGACCGGGGCCCGGTTGCGGAAGAGCGGCCTTCGCTTGGCAGTCGATGCAGGTCGTGGCCTCGAGGTTTCGTTTCGGGTCGGGCTCCATACAGAGGTTCACCGCGATCCCGTGAAGCGTGCTAGGCGCGTCCGCGGGAACTCGGAGCGCGAGCGCTTGATCCGCGAGAGCGGGCGCTCGCAGAGCGGCGAGGGCGAGCAGCAGAATGCCGGCGATCCGCGCGCTTCCTCGCATCACTTGGCTCCCATGGGGAAGAGGCACTGGCGCGCTTTCGCGATCTCGTCGGCCGTCAGGTGAGGACGGTCTCTCTTGATCGCGTTCTCCCAAGCCTTGACGGAGTCGTCGAACTTCGCGCCGTTGCGGCTGGCCGTTTTGTTGAACTCATACAGCGCTCGGTTCATCACCGAGAGCGTGGTCGGATCCCTCGTGAGGGCCGCGTCCGTGAACGCTTTGCCGAGAAGCTCGAGATTCACGTTGCGGCTCGTGCCCGACTTGGCGAGCGCGCTGTTGAGCGTGCGGATGCCGTCTTCGGCGTGGGAGAGCGCGCGGAAAACGGCGTCGCCTTCGGGCGTGCCTCTGACCGCGGTCTTCGCGGCTTCGCGCAGCTGATCGACCGAGCGGAGAAGGGCTCCGTATTTGTCCATCTCGGCGGCGTTCGAGCCTAGTGCGCTTGCGATTCGGCTGGAGTCGCGTCCGGAAAGCGAGACTCCGGCTTTCCGGTTCACGCTGGAGACGAAGTCCGCAGGCGAGCGGGCGAAGCCGGCGGCGCGCGAGGAGTAGATGTCCAGATCGGCGGCGGTGATGGCGGCGGTTTGCGGAGCGACGACCGGAGCGGTGCCGGGGGCGACGGCGCCAGGCGCGACGGCACCGGGTGCAACGGCGCCAGGAGCAGCGGCACCGGGCGCGACAGCACCGGGAGCGGGAGCGGCCGCGGCGGCCGGCGCGACGCCGGCGGGTTTGACGGCGTCGTCGACGTGATGCACGCGCTGAAGAGTCGACTGGATCCGCGACGCGATCCCGGCCGCGGTGGAGCCAGTCACCTCGAAGCAGCCCATCTGTCTCGTCGTGGGCGAAATGCCGCGGGCGAAGATCTTGCCGCCCACAGCCGCAACGTCGATGTCTTGGTTCTGCAGCTTCATGCGCGAGTCGACCATCCAGTTCGAAATACCTTGGCAGACGCTTGTCTCGGCGGCCTTGAAGTCCCTCGTGATGACTCCGCCGACGATCGGCGCTCTCTCCATCTTCGCCTTCGTTGCCTGCATGAGCTCGGCGAACTTCGGCAGCTTACTGATCGCCGAGAAGGCGCCTTTCAAAAGAAGGATGTCGGTGACGACATAGCCGACCGCCGTGCAGACGAGCTGGGATATGACTTCCCAATCCTGGCATATGAACGCGTCCCATTCCGACTTGATCGCCCCCCAAACTTTCAGGCCGACGTCTTTCAAAAGCTTGCCGATCACGGCATGAGGGGAGGTGGCGTAGGCCGCTTGGGCGACGGCGGCCATCGCGCCAGTTACGCCGCCGGTCTGGTAACTGTCATAGAGAGACTCAGTGGCGCGGCTGTAGGTTTTGGCGACGGCGTCGCGCGTGACCCTGTAGGCGCCGGTGGCTTTGTCGTAGATGTTATAAGGCGAGAGCGTCGCGAGCCAGCCTCTGTAGTCGGCGTCGAGGATCGCTTGCCCCGTGCCCTTGTAATCGAAGTCGCGGATCGCGGCGCCGGCGGACTTCATTCCCCGGTAGGTCATGCCCATGATGCTCGGGATCGCCATGATCAAGTCCTTGAGCGAGAGATAGCCGCCGCGGATCGCGCCATAGAGACATGTCATCGCCGAGCGCGCGATGATCTCGCCGACGTCGGCTTCCTTCGGCTTATAGTTAATGCCGTACTCTTGCAGAATCGACTTGTTTTTCGGATCGAAGAAGTAGCCTTTCTTCGCGCAGACGTCCTCGACGGGGACCGCGGAGGTGGCGTCCTGTACGGAGCGGATCGTCTCCTCGAGCCCGGGTTGGAGGGGGATCTTCGGAGTCGTGCATTCGATACAGGCTTCGGCGGCCAAGTTCGGATCGGGCGGGATCGGAACCGGATTGTATGGCTCTGCGTATGCGAGCGGGGCCCCGTAGTTCACGAGGCTGATCGCGATCGTTATTGCCATCAATCGCTTGAGAATCACGGCGCGATTCCTTTCGGCGCGAGCTTGCGAAGCAAAGCGTCGATCTCGGTCTTGTTCTTGAGCGCGGTCGCGCTTTCAGCCATGTAGCTCACCTGGACGAAGTTCTTCCCGATGTAGTACTGCTGCTCGAAGTACTGGACGGCGACCTTGTCGGGGCGGCGGTAGCTGCCGCTCATCTCGACTTCCTCGTGCGTGGATTTTTTCGAGTAGTTGAACTCCTTCAGCTCCCAGTTCGTGAAGCCGAGTTTTTCCAGCGCCAGCTTGCGCATCGAGCTGATGCCGATGGCGATGTCTTTGCGAGAGGCGTCTTTGAAGCCCTGGGGCTTGGGACTCGCGTGCTCGACGATCGTGACCATGTGACCTGGCGAGCTCGGGTGAACCCAGGCGGATTTCACGCCGGAGATTTCGATTTTTTTCCAGCCTCGAAGGACGTCCTGCGCGGGCGTCTGCGCGATCGCGGCGGCCGCGCAGCAAAGAAGCGCGGTCAGCGTGACGTAGGTTATCGGCCGTTTCATTGGTCCACCTCTTCCATGACGATGTGAAGCGTGCCGTCCGGGTCGGGTTTCCGCTCGAGCACCTTGAACTTCGTACCGGCCGGGAAAAGAACTTCGTATTCGCCCGGGCTCATCGAGTGGAAGCCGACGTAGCGACCTGTTTTCGAATGCACCGTCATTCGTTGACTCTGGTTTTCGAACCCCAGTCCCAGCGAGGCGCTCGTGTAGCCGGGATACTCGAGGATGGCTCCGACCTGATGTTGCGCGAGGCGGTCTTGAGGAAGATTGACGCCGCGGCTGACGAGACCGTGGTAGGGTTTCAACTTCTTCAAAGCCGCGTCGATGGCTTCCCTGTAGGGCTGGGCCTTGCGCGCCTTTTCGCCGCCCGACCGAAGGGCGTCGTTGATCTCGCGGTAACCTTCGCCTGTGTAGGAACCGATCGCGATGGCCTCGGCGATCGTCATGCCGCAACTCCTGAACCGCCCGGCGTGGTATTCGAAGAGCTCCTCGAGCTCGTTCAGGCGTTCCGGCTGCGGGGATTGAGGGGTCCATTTCGTCCCGCTCTCGAGCGCTTCGAGGCGTTCCTGGAGATAGCGTTTTCTCCGATGGAGCTCGGTGACGTTGTGGCCGATGGCGCTCATGTCTTTTCGATTGTGCGAGGCTTGGACACGTAGCCACTCCAAAATCGGGCCGAGGCTCTCGTCGGCGGGAGGAGGAGCCGCTCGATTCAGGAACCATTTTTCCCAGGCGTCGACGGAGAGGCTTCGGGCCTCGTATTCCGCGATTTCCTTCTTGAGCCGGGGAATGGCTTTCTCGCGGAGCCCGCGAATATGCTTTTGCAGGTTAGCGATGTCTTTGAGGTTGTTTTCGGATGGAATCGCATCTTGCTCGGAGAGCGCCTTCAGCTGGCTCTCGAAAGCCTCGAGCGTCCTCTCCGTGGCTCTCAGATCGTTTGCGCGCCACTGGACGCTGTGCTTGGCCGCGCGGCCGATCGAAGCGAGGCGCTCCGTAACGAAGGCCGGAATCGTTTCATCCGGCGTCGTCCGTCCCAGTCGTTCGATCCCGGCTATATCGCGCTTGTATTCGTCGTCGGTGGACTTCAGAAGCCTGAACCGTTCTTCGAAGCCGGACCTATCGCCGACTATGTACGCGAGCTTCTGCCGAATTTTCTCCAGATCGAGCTTCTCGACGTCGAAGTTGCGCCGCAACCTGCTGGTCAGGAAGTACTCGAGGAAGTCCAGATCGCGCTGAAAGCGCTCTTGTTGGGAGCCGGCCCCGGCGCGCGCGGCGATCTCGTTGAGCCCAGCGGCGGATGCATTGACGCCTCCGAGACCGCTCGCGGTTTTGAGCGCAGCGACGGCGCACTCGGGACAGCTCGAGGCTTCCATCTTGGCCGCGGGCTTCGGCTTGGGCTTTTCGTCCGCGCAGAGATCGCGGGCGACGTCGCGAACGGCTTGCGGCGCATCTTCGTAGAAGGGCAAACCCGTGAGCGGCGCCTCGGCCAGGGCGAGCCAAGGAAGCGCGAGGAGGAAGAGCGCCGTCATGCGCGGGAGGAGAGTCCTGGTCATTCGACTTCCTCCATGACGATTTCGATGAAGGAGCCCTTCGCCTGGCGATCCAGGATCTTGAACTTCGTTCCGGGCGGGAAGAGGACTTCGTATTCGTCCGGGTTCACCGAGTGGAAGCCGACGTAGCGGCCGTTCTTCGATTTGATCGAGAATCGATGGCGGTAGTCGAAGCCCTTGCCGACCGACGTACTAGTGAAGCCGGAATAGGTGACGACGGCTCCCGGTTGATGTTGAGCCAGGCGCTCCGAAGGAAGGTCGGCTCCGCGATTGACGATGCCGTCGAACGGCTTGATCTTGCGAAGAGCGGCATTCAAGACGTCCGTGAACGACCGCATCGATTCGGTCGCTTCGCCGCCCAAGCGAAGGCCGCTGTTGAGCTCCGAGTAGCCGGAGGCGGTGTACGTCGAAAGAGCCAACGCTTCCGCGATCGTGAGACCGCACGGACGGTTTGCGACGAGGGGAGCAAACATCGCTTCGAATTGCGTGAGAAGCGGGGGTTCGCCGGGCTTGGTGAGTTGGCTGATGGCTTGGAGCTCGGCCAGTTTCGCTTCAAGCGCCTTGATTTCGCTGGCGGCCCGCGATTTTCTCCTGATCATTCCCTCGATCTGGGATTTGATCGACTCAACGTCGCTCTCGGCTTCCTCGAGGACCGGAACCAGTCCCACCAACGGCGGTCGCGCGCCCGAAGGCGACGCGAGCCACGTCTTCCAGCCCTTGAAGGCTTGGTCGAAGGCCTTGGCTTTCTCGAGCGAGTCCGAGAGCTGGGGAATGCGCTCCTCGCGCAGGACGCGGACGAGTCTTTCGATGCGCGACAGCTCGTAGGGATCGGCGATCAGCTTTTTCTCGATTCTTTGTTCGTGACTCGCGAGACTCGCCTTCGCGGTCTGCAGGCGTTTGTCCACGGATGCGGGATCCTGCTCAAAGGACTCCGTGTAAGAGTTGAAACGCTTCAGCGCGGCGGCGAAGTCTTCGGGTGTTCCCCCGCCGTCTCGGATTCTGGCCAAAGACTGCGCCTGCGACAGGAAGGTCGAGCGCTCTCTCTGATACGACTCGAGCTTCGTGTCGATCGCTCCCGCCGCGGTTTTCGCCTTCGCCAGTTTGGCCGCCGCCATCGCGTGCGAAACCAGCTGATCGGAGAACGTACCAGCCCAACCCCTCTTCTCGAACAAGGCGAGGAAGGCGAGATCGCGCCGCATGCGCTCTTCTTCCGGCCCGGACGAGGCCAGAGCCGCGAGAGCGGAAAGATCTCCGGTCGCGGCCGAGACGGCGCCCAGGCCCGTCGATTCCTTGAGTTTCTTAGCTGCGCAATCGGGGCAGTTCGAGGCCTCGCCCGCGCTCGCAATGGCCGGATTGAGGCGCTCGTCCGCGCAGAGATTCTTGGCGGCGTCGCGGACGGCAAGGGGAGCGCCGTCGGGAATTTCGATCGTCGTCTCGCTCGCCCAGGCGAGGAGCGGGAAGAGGAGCGTGAGCTTCACGACGATGAGGAGGAGAGTCTTGGTCATTCGACCTCCTCCATGACGATGTTGGTGTGATCGCCGACACTCTCGGAGTCGAGGATCTTGAACTTCGTCCCGCTCTTGAAGAGGACCTCGAACTCGGTGGAGTAGTTGGAGGTATCGCCGATGTATCGGCCGGTCTTCGAAAGGATGTAGAACCGGTGCTTCTTGTCAAAGCCGGCCGCCAGCGACGTGCTCGTGTAGCCTGGGTAGGTGACGATCTCGCCGATGCGATGCTGGGCGAAGCGCTCAGGCGGGAGATCGGCTCCGCGCGTGACGAGCGCCCGCACAGGCTTCATCTTCTCGAGACCCGAGCGCAGCACCTCGTCGAAGGGCAGGACCTTCTCGCGGAGCTCGCCCCCGGCCCGCAGGGCTTGGTTGAGGTTCGAGAAGGCCGCGTTGGCGTAGGCGATGATGGCCAGCGTCTCGGAGACCGACTGCCCACAGACCGGCTTTCCGGCGACGATGGAAATGTATTTTTCCTCGAGCTGAACCGCGCGCGGAAGCGCGCCGTGTTTCTTCACCAGCTCCGCGAGAGCGGCCTGGCGTTTTTCGAGATGCTCGATGCGGGATTGGGTCGCTCTGCGTTCGGCTTTGATGCTATCGAGATAGTGAGTTTCGTTGAAGGCTCGGTAGCCCAAGGGCGCGACGATCCGCTCGTGATCCGCGAGCCGCTCGGCCGAAGGCTTCCCGGCCCACTCGTGCAGGCGGCGGTAGTCGCGGATGCTCTGGCTCAGATGCTCGGCGGTCGTCGCGGCGTTTTGCTTCATCTCGCGGTACTGTTTCTCGGAGGCCGCGAAGCTGTTCTTCCAGAGCCACATGCCTCCGACGCTCGACTTGTAGATCAAGCTCTCGGTGGTCATCAGGGAAAGGGGCTCGGGTTTCATGGCGACGCCCGGGAGGAGGATGTCGGTGCCGTCCGTCGCCGCGGTATCGAGCGCGTCGGCGAGCTGACGAAAGTTACGCACGTGCGCGAGTTGAATTTCTCGCTTGTGCTCGAGCCCCGCGATGACCTTGTCCAGGCCGGCTTTCAACCGCGCGCGGGCGCCCGAATCGTCGGGATCTTCCTCGAGGGACTGGAGGGCGCTATCGGCTTCGATTTCGCCGTCCTGCGCGAGCTTGTACGCCTTGATCGTGGCGTCTTGAGCGGCGAGGATCCTACGATCGAAAGCCAGGCTCGCCGTCGTCCCCGTGCGCTCTGGGTGGGGAAGGTAGCCGCGGCCGATGTCGCTTTCCTTTTCGAAGAAGTCGAAGAACGCCAGGTCGGTATCGGAGGGGCGATCGATCGCGGTGCCGAGCTCGGCCGCCTGCTTGACGAGCGCGCCGAGGCCCAGCGACTGGATCATCTTGCTCGTGTCGCAGTCCACGCAAGGGGCTTGGGCTTCGAGCTGGGTTTGGCCCGGAGGTTTTTCCGCGGGCCGCGCGCACATGTCCTTGCGATGCGCTTCGACGAAGGCGCGCGCCCGTTCGGTGTGCTTGTAGTTTCCCCACCCGTCGTCGCTGCCGGGCGGGGAGCCGAAGCCGCCCGTGATCGGAATGATATTGTCGCCCGTCGACGGATTCGGCGGGGGATTCGGCGGCGGCCATGGATCCGAGGGGGTCCCTGTTGGAGGCTGCGCGAGCGAGCTCGCGAAGATCAAGAGCGCCGCGATGAGAAGGAAGAAGGCCGGCGTTTTCATTCGACCTCCTCCATCACGAATTCGACCCGGTTGTCATTCTCGGTGCGCTCGAGAACGCGGAACTTCGTGCCGGGCGGAAAGAGGACTTCGTATTCGCCGGGGTTCGCTGAGCTGGGATCGATGAAGCGCCCCGTTTTCGATCGGATCACGAAACGGTGCCTCTGGCCGAAGCCATGGCCCACGGACGTGCTGGTGTAGCCGGGATACGTGACGACCGCGCCGACCTGGTGCTGGGCGAGTCGCTCCGGGGGTAAGTTGGCGCCGCGACGAACGGTTCCTTCGTAAGGGCGCAACTTGGCGAGCGCCGAGTTGAGCACGTCCCTGAAGACGCGCGCTTTCTCGGCTGGCTGCTGGGAGCGAAGCGCTCCGTTGATCCAGCCGTAGCTGGATCCCGTGTAGAGGCGAATCGCATAGGCTTCGGCGGCGGTCAGTCCGCAGCGTAGCGCGCCGGTGATGGAGAGACCGACTCTGGCTTCATACTGGGCGAGTTTCCCGGCGTCGGGCGTAACCGAGGCCGGTTCGACCGGCGCTTGGAGCTCCGCAATTCTCTTTTCCGCGGCGGCTATGCCCTCCCGTTTGCGAACGAGCTCTTCGCGCTCCCACTCGACTTGAAAGCGGGCTTCGTCGAGATGCCGCTTCCGTTCGAACATTGTCCGTTCGATTTTTCGGGCCTGCAGAGGGCCGAAACGATGGCCGTGCGCGGTCCAGACTTTGAGATAATCCAGCTCCTGCCGGTCCTTCTGAAGCCGCTCTTTCTCGGTCCTGTAGAAAAAGGAGGATTCCTCTTTCGCGCCGTCGAGCGCCGAGTTGAGCCTGTCGTTCTCCGTGATCCGCGGCTCGATCCAATCGTGCACGAGCTTGCGGAGCTGACCCGACCGCGTTCCCGACGTCAGGCTCGCGAACGCGTCTGAGATTTTCTGTTGTTCGGCGAGCGTTTCTTTCTTTTTCTCCATCCTTTGCTCGTTGCGGGGAATCGATGACGTGTAGTCCGAGATGCGCCGCTTGAGCTCGAGGATCTCCTGCTCTTTCGATCCATAGACGCCGTATTCGCTGGGGGCATTCAGCTCGAAGAAACGGAGCTCGCGTTCGATCCGCTCCGTTTCCGGCGAAACCCTGCTTTGCGCGACGATCGCGTTCAGAGCTTGCGTTTGCGTGGAGAGGGCGGAGGGCATTCCCGCGGTCGGCTGGGTCTGGCACTCGACGCAGCCGGCTTGGGCTTCGAGCTGCCTCGGGGAGGCGGCGATCGACTCGGGCACGGCGCACGGATTTTTCCTGAGCTCCGCGGAAAGTCTTTTTCCTTCCTCGTTGTTCTCTAGAGCTTTCGGATCGGGAGACGGTAGTCCCCCACCCATGTAGCCGGGCGGCGGCATCATTCCCATTCCGGGGTACGGCTGCATGGGATAACCCAGGCCGCTTCCGTTGGAGTAAGGATTGCCGGGCATTCCAGAGTCGCCCGTGATCGGTGGAGCGAGTTTCTTGTAGCTGTAGGGCTCCAAGGTGAGCGTTTTCAGCTTTTGGATCATGACTTCGATCTGTGCATCGTCGATCTTCAGGAGCTTTTCCGAAGCGATGTCGCCGCCCTCGTCGAGGATGATCGCATTTCCTCCGCCACCTGACTCTTTTTCCGCGCGCGCGGGGACCGCACTCAGCACGAGCGCGAGGAAAACGAGGATGACGAAGCGGAGGAAAGTCTTCATCAGTCGACCTCCTCCATCGTGATCTCGATATGGCCGTCGACTTCTTCCTTCTTGAGGACCTTGAAGCGGCGACCGGGCGGGAAGAGCACTTCGCGCTCGCCGTAGGAGTTCGAGAAAGAGCCGATGTAGCGACCGGTCTTCGAAGCGATGACGAACTTAACCTTGTCGCCGAAGCCGGCGCTCAGGATGGCGCTGCTCGTGAAGCCGGGGTTGTCGACGATTTTGCCAACTTCGTGCAGCGCGAGCCGTTCCGGCGGAATGTTCGCGCCGCGGCTGACGGGCCCTTGATAGGCGCGAAGCTTCGCCAGCGCCGCCATCAGCACGTCGGCGAACGGCTTCACCTGAGCTCGGGTTTTGTCGTCGCCTCTGAGCGCGCGGTTGAGGGGGCCGTAAGCGGAACCGGTGTAGAGTCTCAAGGCAAGAAGCTCGGCGGCGGTCATGCCGCACGTTCTGTAACCATTGTTGTCGGCGATGTCCTCGAGGCTTTCGTTCGCCCGTGCTTCGAAAGAGGCGAGCTCCGAAGGATCCACCTTGGGCTTCGCTTTCTTCGGGTTCTTGAGTCTGGCGATTTTCTCTAAGATCTTTTGAATGGCTCTTTTCGAGCTCTCGATCGACTTATTGGCGGCCTTCAAGCTGTCTTGGGCGTCGTCGAGCTGGGTTTTGTAGTCTTTCAGCACCGATTCGCGAATTGCGTCGGTGACGGGCGGGGCGCTCTTCGGATTCTCGAGCCAGCTCTTGAGAGCTTGCATGTTCGTCAGCGTGGCCTGTGACTTCTCAAGCCGCTCTTTCGCGCGCTCGAGCATTTTTCTGCGCTCGGCCACGTAGTGGCTGGGGTACTTCTTTGGTTGTTCCGCCGCCAATTTGAGGAACCTATTGAGGTCCTCTATCCGTCGGTTCAGCTGGCCGGTGGAGATCGTTTCATGATCGATCTTGTTCGTCGCGTTGGAGAGAAGTTCGGTCAGCACGGACTTGGGAGGGATTTTTTTCGGAATGTCCCTGACCGCTTTGACGAGGCCCGTGTATTTCGCGACGTCCTTTTGATTGTCTTTGAGCGAGCTTTGCTCTTCCTTGAGCGCTTCTCTCTGGTGTTTCAGACGCTCGTTCAGATCGGAGAGGGATTCCTCTTGTCCCGCGGTTTCGAGGAATTTGTAGAAAGCCAGATCGCGCTCGCGGATTGCTTTCGTGCTGGCGGGCGCCGGCTTGCCCTTGATGCCGTCGGTGACTTTGAGAAGCTGCTCAAGGCTGCCGCCCGCGGGCGACTTGTTCGCGGCTTTTGCCGCGCAGTCGACGCAAGCTGATGCTTCGAGTTTCTTTTTGACGTCCGCGTACCTGAAGGGACCGGCGTTGGCGCAGACGTTCTTCTCGATCTGCCGAACGACGACGTCCATCTCCTCGTCGTTGGAAGCGCTCGCGATGGGCGAAGATAAAGAAAGACCCATGACGACGGCGAGTGCCATCATCAAAATGAATGCATTGGCGCTAGGGTTTATCGCCCTTCGATCCGGCATTCTCTCGCGGTCCCTCTATCTCAGTAGCTCGACTGCATTTTCTTCTGCATGTGCTCGCTGGGCTTCGGCAGCTTCTTCGCGGCCTCGAAGTGCTTCTTCGCGTCGCGCACGATCGCTTCCTCGCGCGCGGTGAGCTTGTACTGCGCGCCCGGCTTCTTGCTCGAGCTCGCCGCGGGTTTACGCGCGGCTTGCGGCTTCGCCTTGGGCTGATTCGCGTTCTGCGCGACAGCCGTCGCGGTGACCAGCATCAGCGCCGCCGCCAACAAACACGATTCGAAAAATCGTGAGGTTTCTTTCATGGTTAGACCTCCTGTTCCCTTCGTTTCTTTTCGGAAATCCGCCGCGTCGTCTCAACGAGACTCGGCGAACGTCTTGCCTGCTTTTTCATTCGATTTCTTCCATCACAAAGTGGTTCCTGCCCTCGCTAGCGGGACTCATTCGCTCGAGCACCTTGAAGCGCGTGCCCGGCATCATCAAGACCTCGCGTTCGGAGACCCGGGTGGAGAACGCGCCGATGAAGCGGCCCTTCTTTGAGCGAATCACGAACGTGTGGTCTTCCTGGAATCCGTTGCCGAGCGAGGTGCTGGTGAACGCGGGGTAGTCGAGCTCGGCGCCCGGCGCATGCTGCGCCAGACGATCGGCCGGAAGCTTCGCGCCCCGCATGACGAGCCCGTCGTAAGGCTTGAGCTTCTCGAGGGCCGCCGTCAAGACGTCGACGAACGGCCGGATCGTCGCGGCGGCGCCGGAGCGAAGCGCGGCGTTCGTCGGCACGTAGGCGTTGGCGCTATAGAGCTTGAGCGCGAAGAGCTCGGCATCCGACATGCCGCAGGTTTCGACTTTCTCGCGCGAGACGACGTGAGGCTGGATCCCAGCTTCGTACTGGCGCAAGATTTCTTCTTCGCTCTTTGCGGCGGCCGGCTGTTTCCGGAGAGTGAACATCGCGGCGAGGGCTTCCAGTCGCCGGATTTTTTCCTCGAGCTCCTCGAACGCCGTCGCCATCGTCTGAAGCTGCAAGCGCGTCTCCTCGAGATCCGCCTTGAGAGCGACCATCGCGATCGAGGCGGAGTCGTCGTCGATCTGCGTGTCCGTGTTCAGCCATCGTTTCACGGCTTCGGCCGCCGCGACCTTGTCGTCGGTGTCGCGGATCCAATCCTTCAGCTTCATCTCCGTCTGAACTTTGTCTATGGAGACCGCGCCTCCCCAGGTCATTTGCTCGGAGGGTCGGACGTCGACGAGCGCGGCTCGGGTTTCTTCCAGCAGCTTTTTCCAAATCACGAGGCGCGCGTCGAGATGAGAGGCGAGTTTGCGAGCCGTCTCCGGCGGCGGTCGGCGGGGAGGCCGCGAGGAGAGCGGCGGCAAAAAGGAATCGATGGTCTCGATCAGTTTCTCATGAGCCGCGATCGACTTTTCAATTTGCGCCTTGTTCTCCCTGGCACGGCCGATGTGTTCCTCGGCTTCCTTGAGAGACTTCACGTCTTGGCCGCCCATCGTCCAGGTGGCGTCCGTCTCGGCGGCTTTCTCGAGAAACCGAAAAAACGCGAGCTCGCGTTTGATTCGGCCGGCCTTCGTGCCTTCGGCCGCCGCGTTCGCCGCGGCTCTCGCGTCCTTCGCTTGCTCGGCGACGTCGGAGAGGCCCGTGCTGACTGAGATCCTTTGGGTCGAGCAGTCGACGCAGTCGACGGCTTCGAGCGCCGCGCGCGCGTCCGCCTTGGGCCGGGCGCAATAATCCCGCTCGATGTCGAGGGGGCCGTCCGCGATAGCGAGCGGCGCCGCCGAAGCGAGGGTAAAGAGGATCGTACCTAGCGTCCGCCAAGCGCTCGTTCTCATGGCCCGACTTCCTCCATGACGAACTCGGTGATGCCGCCGTACTTCTGCGCGCTAAGGACCTTGAAGCGCGCTCCCGCTGGGAAAAGCACCTCGTGCTCGCCATAGGACATCGAGTAGGGAGCGATGAGACGCCCCGATTTCGACTGGATGGTGAAGCGGTGGTTGCCGCCAAAGCCGCTGGACAACGATGCGCTCGTGAATCCCGGCAGCGTGACCTCGTTGCCGACCTCATAGCGCTGGAGAGCGTCCTGCGGAAGATCCGCGCCGCGTTTCACGAGACCATTGAAGGGATTGATTTTCTTAAGCGCCACGTTCAGGACATCGGTGAACGGCTTCACTTTGTCGCCTTCGCCGGACCGGAGAGCGGCGTTCAGGAATCGATAATAGGAGCCCGAGTACAAGACCAAGGCGAGCATCTCGTCGACGGTGAGGCCGCAGGACGGCAGGAATTTCGTGGTATAGAGCCGCGATCCAATGAAACGCTCGGCTTCACGCTCCACTTCGTCGATCTCGGCGTCGTCGTTGTTCGCGCCCTGTTTGGCTAGCTGCTCCTTGAGCTCGGCAAGGCGCCTTTCGAAATCCGCCAAACGCTGGTCGAAACGCTCGATGTCCGCTTTCAGGTAGCCGAGGCTCGCGCGCGCGTGCTGTCGCATTTCCTCAAGCCTCTGAAGAACCCTCCTCAAGGCGTTGGGTTTCGGCGCGGGTTTCTTGCTATCCGACAGCCAATCCCTCACGGGAATGAGCTCGGCGAGCGTCTTTCCGGCGAGCTCGAGGTCGGAGCGGTACATGGCAATGTCTCGGGCGGCGTACTGTTGCTCGGACTTGCTCTTCTTCTTCGACTTGGCCGCGGCTTGGTCATTCAGGAGGGAGGCCAGTTGCTTGCGATAGTAGGACTTGTCTTTCTCATAGGCAAAAACGAGAGATCTCAGTTCTTCCAGAACGAGCTCGGTGGTTTCGGGAGAGGGGCGCGTCTTTGGGACCGCGGTGAGCTCGGTCAGCGCCTTTTCGTAGGCAGCCGCCTTTTTCTCGTTCTCGGGGATTCTGCTTAAGGCTTTTTCCCGGTGCTTTCGCGTGGTCTCGATTTGGCGGGTGAGGCTCTCGACCGTGGGAGCCGGAGCCGAACTCATCCAGCCACCGAATTCGGGATTCTTCCTGAGGAAACGGTAAAACGCCCTAGCTCGGTCGCGTTGTTCCCCTTGCTCCGTTACCTTTTTCAAACCGACGGTCTGGGAGGCGAGCGCGGCGAGTCCGGTCGTGTTCGAGTTTTTCATGACCGCGCATTCGGGACAGTCGCCGGTCGCCGACAACGTCAGGTGGGACTTCGAGCCGTCGGCGCAAAAATCGCCTTCGATGATCTGGCGGGCGAGCTTCTCCCCTTGATCGGGCTGCGCGTGCGCGATCGAAGCGGCTAGGAGCATCGTCATGAGCAGCGGCGAAACGCGCGTTCTCACGGCCCGACTTCCTCCATGACGATCTCGGTTTGCTCTCTCTTGTCGACTCCTGACGTCTTCATGCTCAAGACCTTGAAGCGGGCGCCGGCAGGGAAGAGAACTTCCAGCTCGCCGTAGGAGCCCGAGTAGGGTGCAATCAGGCGCCCGGTCTTCGACCTGATCACGAAATTGTATTTGCCGCCGAAACCGGTGCCGACCGAAGAGCTAGTGAAGCCGGGGTAGGTGACGACGGCGCCGACCGAATATTTTTTGGCCGCTTCCGCGGGAAGGTCCGCGCCGCGCTTCACGGTGCCGGTATAGGGCTTGATCTTCTTGAGCGCGGATACGAGAACGTCGGTGAACGGCTTCACGCTTTCGGCTCGGCCTTGGCGCAGGGCTTTGTTGAGCGATCCGTAGTAGCTGCCGGTGTAGAGCGTGAGCGCCAAGAGCTCGTCGAGCGTGAGCCCGCATCTCGGCAGAAGGGACTTTCCCCGGCTGATGTTGTCCCGAATCGTCCGGACCGCTCTTTCTTCGACTTCCGCGATGATCGCCTCATCGGGGGCGGGCGTGGGCGTAGGACTGGTTTTCAGCTTTTCGAGGCGCGCTTCGAAGTCTTTCAGGCGTCTTTCGACATGCTCGATGTCTTCCTTGGTGTAGGTGACGGCCCAGGTCAGCTCGCCGGCATATCTCTTCACGCGCTCCTGAATCCTCGCGACGATGTCGGCGTTCGGCGCTTCCGTTGTCGTCTGCTCGAGCCAGCCCTGCAGAGCCGTTAGCTGAGCGAGCGCTTGCGTGCGGGATTCAACCAGCGAATTGTAGTAGGCGACGCTCTCCGGATGATTCGTCATGGAGGCGCGCTGCTTGGCGTTTTCGAGCGAGTCCCGCCACTCGCGGAGCTGCGGCCGCATGACCAGCGAGATGACCTCGATCTGCTCGGGCGAAGGGCGGGACTCGGGAATTTTAGTCATCGCTTCGGCGGCATCAGCAGCATGTTGGGACCGCGCCCGATCCTCGAGTAGCTTCCGGTTCAAGCTTTCCAGTCGGCCCTTGGCCGATTCGATTCTCGAGGTCAAGCTCTCGACCGTCTCTTCCTTCGTGCCACCGAGCCAGTCGCGGAATTCGGGATGCGTTTTGAGAAAGCGGTAGAACTCCACCGCTCGCGCTCTGTTCGCTCCTTGCGCGGCCAGTGTCTTGAGATCGGTGACCTCTTTGGCGAGTTTACCGAGTCCCGTCGCGCTCGTGTTCGCGCTGTTCGTGCACTGCGGACAATAGCCGGCGGCTTCCAGATTCAGGTGAACTTTGGAGCCGTCGGCGCAGTAAGAGCCCTCGATGATGGTGCGGGCGAGCTTCTCGCTCGCCGTGCCCTCTGTTTTCTGGCTCGGCGCTGTCTGGCTCTTGGACTTCGCTTTCTGTTTCGTCTTCGCGTCGGCGACGTTGAACGAAAGCACGACGGCCGCCGCCGCGAGGGCGCGGGCGAGGATCCATCGTTTTGCCGTTCCGTTCGCGATCGTCTTCATCCGGTCAGTCCACTTCCTCGAGGGTGATCTGCGTGTTTTCAAACGTCTTTTTCATTTCGAGCACCTTGAAGCGCGAGCCCGCGGGGAAAAGAACCTCCATCTCGCCGTAGGAACCGGAGTAAGGCGCGATGAGCCGGCCCGTTTTCGACTTGATCACGAACAAGTGATTGCCGCCGAAGCCGTTGGACAGCGACGTGCTCGTGAATCCTGGGTATGTGACGATGCCGCCGACGGCGTACTTGCTGACCGCCTCCGGTGGAAGACTCGCGCCGCGCCTGACGAGCCCCAGGTAGGGCTTGATCTTCGCGAGGGCCGACTGAAGCGTTTCAGTGAAGATTTTGACCTGCTCGCCTTGCCCGCTCCGAAGGGCCTTGTTCAGAGGCTCGTAGTAGGAGCCCGTGTAGAGGTGAAGCGCCATTAGTTCCTCGAGCGTCAGTCCGCAGGACGGAGTCATCCGGCTCGTGTTCCTCTGATCGCCGATATACTTCTTCGCTTGTGCCTCGTATTCCCGGAGCTGGTCGAGCTCGGGCGCCGGAGCCTGTCCCTCTTTCAGCTTTTCGGCCTCGAGCTTTTCCAAGCGCGCCGACAGCTGCACGATCTCGTTCTCAAAGTACTTGATTTCGCTCAGAGCCGTCTCGACCTGGCTTTGGGCTTCCTGGTGAAAGGAATCAAAACGCTCCTTTAGCGCGGCCGCAAGCTCGGGCTTGATCTTGGTCTTCGCGGTTTTCTTCGGATCGAGCCAGTCTTTGAGCGTCTGCAGCTCCTGGATCTGATCGTTGTATCGCTGGAGGTCTCTCTCGAAGCGGTCCATGGTGGCTTTCGCGTCCATCTTCTTGCCGTTGATCGGATTCACCAAAACGGCTGTTTTCTTTCCGGCCTTCTTTTGCTGCTCGATCAAGTTCTCGACCTTCTTCTTGAATGTTTCGATCCTGGTTTTTCTCATGGTGAGCTCTTCGAGCCGGGGCTCGAGCATTTTCTCGATGGTCTCTTTGTCCTTCGCGGATGGCTTTTTCTTAGGAATGGCCTCGACCGCCTTCTTGGCTCTTTCGGCCGGGGTGATCGCGTTCCGCGCGTCGATGAGCTGCTTTTTGGTTTCTTCGAGAGAGGATTTCACCGTTGCGAGGCGCTCGTTAACGCCTTCGATCGTATCGAGGTAGGATCCCTTGGAATAGCTAACCCATCGATTGAAAGCCGGATCGGTGTTGATGAAGCGATGAAAAGCGAGGGCACTCTCCCTCTTCCGCGCTTGGTCCGTCAGCGCCTGGAGATTTTCCGTCTGCTGCGCGAGCCCCGTAAGGCCCGCCGCGCCCGCGTTCTGCGCGGTCGCGCACTGCGGGCAGTCGCCCAGAGCCTCCAGCTTCAGCTCGGTCTTCGTGCCGTCGGTACAGAAATCGCCTTCGATTTTCTGGCG
>FRDC01003876.1_pt3 | contig 35200 bp, 40 predicted proteins | sample 1106171 | NCBI WGS metagenome assembly FRDC01 (sample SAMEA3930566, study PRJEB13176) | freshwater metagenome | biome: Drinking water system; feature: drinking water; material: water | place: Singapore | collected 2014-12-20 | reverse complement strand
ACCTTGGTGCCGGATCGCACGATCAGTCCGTCGGCGTCTTTGATTTCTTTGAACAGCTCCTCTTTCGGCATTTTTGACTTCACCACGACAGTGAATCCAGCCTTCTCAAGAGCCTCCACGCCTTGCTTCGACAGACTGTCACTTACCAAAATTTTCATGCCTGCTGCGCCCATTGCATCCCTCGCGGTGGTTACTTGGCCATTAAAATTTCTTGTGCTTTCCCAACACCGCTGCCCAACTTCACCGGATGGCCGAGCCCCTTCAAGACCATCTCGGTCGCAGCCAATGCCGTAATCACATCGAACGAATCCGCATAGCCCATATGCGACAGACGGAAGATCTTACCCTTGAGATGATCCTGTCCACCGGCAGCGGTAATGCCATACTGCACGCGCAGGTTTTTATAGACGGCTTGTCCATCGATTCCATCCGGCGCGCAGATCGCGGTTAAAGCATCGCTGGGGGACTCTTTGGGGAATAATGCCATTCCAGCAGCCTTCGCGCCTTCACGCATAGCACGGGCCAACCGGCCTTGCCGCGCGAACATCTTTTCGAGCCCCTCAGCCTTCATGATTTTGAAGACTTCCTGCAGCCCGATAATCAATGAGACCGTCGGCGTAAACGCGGTCTGGTTTTTCATCTGATTCTCGCGTTCCTTCTTGAAATTGAAATAGAACGAGGCATTCTTGGCCTTTTCAGCCAGGGCCCAGGCCTTGTCGCTCACGCTCACAAACGCCATGCCGGGCGGCAGCATCAGCGCCTTCTGTGAGCCGGTAATGACCACATCCAGCCCCCAGGCATCGGTCTTGATGTCGAACACGCCGAGCGCCGTGATGGCATCGACGACAAGAATCGTACTGTCATGGGCTCTGACGATCTCTCCTAGAGCCTTCACATCGTGAGAGACACCGGTTGAGGTCTCGCTCGCCTGCACATAAATCGCTTTAATAGAGGGATCCTTTTTCAATGCATCGGCAACTTGCTGGGGATTGACCGCATGGCCCCATTCCACCTTGATCTCGGTCGCCTGAACTCCAAAAGTTTTGCAGAGCTTTCCCCATCGTTCGCCAAATTTCCCACCATTGACACACAGCGCTTTGTCGCCAGGCGACAAAAAGTTCGATACGGAGCCTTCCATGCCTCCCGTTCCGGATGAAGCCAGCATTAAGACATCGTTCCGAGTCTGAAACAACCACTTCAGCCCCTCGCGGACTTCGGCAAAAATAGGGTCGAACTCCGGTGCCCGATGATGGATCATGGGCCGTGCCATCGCCAGAAGGACCTCCGGCGGCACAGGCGTTGGGCCGGGAGCCAGTAGATACCGCTTCAGCATTGATCGATCCTCCTTCGATGAAACCCGGTGGGATACCAATGGAAAAAGAAGCGGTACGCTACCATTTGCACCGGGAGACTGTCAAGAAATTGGAGTGCACAACCGATGATGTTTCCAGGATTTTTTCTCTTTCAACAGAGCAATGTCACATCGCAAGTGATTTCGTCTATCGCTGTCGAAGATCCGCCTCTGGTGATACTAAAGAGGGAGCGCCCTACCTGTTCAATTCCTTGACAAGCGACTGATCGCTCGATAGTCTAGCCTCACCAATGGTACAAAGCATCACGACGAGGCTCTCTTTGACAATTCAATCCGGACTTCGACTCGCAGGCGCGATTGCACTGGCCGTTGTCTGCCTTGTAGTTACAGCCGCCTTTTTATTTCCGGCCAAATGCTTTGCAGAGGCCGCTCCCACTGGCCTAGGGGCAGCCGAATCTTCCCAAGAGGAGGAGGATATTGACCCCAATCTTGTACCCCTGGATCCAGAGTTGACCATCGCTCCACCTGGTCTCGTTTCAACCGAGGACAAAACCGGCCATGCCGGTGAAGCCGCAGGACAATCACTTTCGACAGGTAGCTCTGGCCCCACGATCCAAGCTTCTGAGTCATCCAATGGAACTGTAGATTTAACGGCAACCACTTATAACATTCCGGTCGTCATTGATCCGAGCGTACAAAGCCACATCCATTTCTTCAACACGTCGATTCGGAGCCGTTTTGAACAATGGCTCGTGCGCCTCAGCCGCTATCGTCCGCTTGTCGAAAACATCTTCGCCGAATTTAATCTCCCGAGCGACCTTGTGTATCTCTCGTTGGTCGAAAGCGGCTTTAACCCCTATGCTTTTTCACGGGCGAAAGCCACCGGTCCATGGCAGTTCATGAAGGGAACTGGGAAGCTCTATGGGCTGCGCATTGACCACTACGTGGACGAACGGCGGGATCCGATCAAGTCGACCGTCGCAGCGGCCCGCTATCTTCGAGACTTGTATGATTTGTTTGGGACCTGGCCCTTAGCGATGGCAGCGTACAATGCCGGTGAAGGCAAAGTGATGCGGGCTCTACACAAGGCTCAGGTGGAAACCTTCTCAGACATCTCAAGAACGAAGCTCATTCGCCGGGAGACCAAACAGTACGTTCCTCGCATTATGGCGGCGACGGTCATTGCACGGAATCCCGATCAATATGGGTTCAGTCAGGAGCCTGTGGCGCCGCATCAGTTTGAAGAAGTCGTCGTTAGCCGCCCGCTCCATTTCCGAGCCATCGCCAACATCTCAGGCATTCCTTACGAAGAGCTTCGGCTGTTGAATCCTGAGTTGCGGCGCGATGCGACTCCTCCCAACGACTCCACCTATCATTTGAAGGTCCCGGTCGGAACCAGCACGAAGGTCATGCAGCTGCTCGATCGGGTGCCGACATATAAATTTCCTCCTCTGCCGGCGAGGCCCCGGCACGTCAAGGCAGATACCGCACGTTGGTATCGTGTCCGTATGGGTGATACCTTGGAAAAAGTCTCCAAGCGATTCCGTGTCCCCCTAAAGACACTCAAGGCACGCAATAATATCTCGGGCCCTATCATCAAGCCTGGCGAATTCCTGATTGTCGCGCACTAAACTCCAGCGTGATTTAAAGAAGATGGTGGGCGGAGGCTCTCTCCTAACAGAGCGCCCGTCCCGCTATGGCTTTGCAGGAATGTTTGGCATACCGGAGGTAGGTGACGCCGATGACGAAGCGGGAGCTGTTTCAGAGGATTTTTTAGCTTCAAGAATCTTCACACGAATGGCCGCTTCGCTCGCGAAAGGCGAGCTCGGATAAGTCTTCATCAAATCTTGATAATGAGTCAAGGCCGCTTCCTGTCGAAAGCGGTTCTCTTCAAGCCTGGCAAGTTCGAACAGAGCCTGGTCGCGATTCAATGAACCCGAAGTCTCGATGACCGCGGAATAGGCCTTTGCCGCCAGATCATGCTCTCCTTTTAAGAGGTATGCATATCCGAGCTTCTGTTGCACGAGGCCCAGAAAAGAGGCATTGGACTCAGACATCGAGACCAGCCGTTTGTAGGCCTCGATTGCTGCATCCAGCTGGTTGGCCTGGAGCAAAGCATTGCCAAGGCTGAACAACGCAACCGGCGCCGACGGCGTCCGAGGGTATTCGTCTACGATTCTTTTATAAAGCGCAATCGCCTCGTTGAGATTGGTCTCCGCCTTCTTCGGATCGTTGGCCGGACGTGTGAGGTAATGGAGTGTGGCCTCCCGTTCGAGATCTTGCGCTTTACTGGCAGCCTGCGCGTCATACCACAAGACCACGGAGATTATTCCTCCTACCAAGACCGAGAGGGCGAATCCTACCAGCAACGGCCACCGATATTCTTTGAGGCCGAGCAGCCAATGTTCCAGGCCGCTCACCAGATGAGCTTCGTCGACCGGCAGAGTCCGTGGCGGCACCTTAATGCGATAGGTCATCGTAAATTATGATCGTGGACGCAAGAAAACTCATTCCCTTCAACCGAACCTGCGCCTTATACTAGGGATGGATTCACCTTGTCAATGTGGTCAGCGAATATCCGGTTCCCACGCAGCGCACTGGGAAGGCTGAGCGGTCAAAAAGTCGAGAATTGCATCGAACATGTTTCGCACGCGTCTCCAACAACTGGCAGACCAATCTTTGACACGCCGATTGAGGGCGTTGGGGTCGGCAACGGGACCGACCGTTCAATTTTCAGGTCGACGGGTCATACTTCTCTCGTCCAACGATTATCTGGGGCTCGCGACACATCCTGATGTCGTACGAGCTGCAGTCTGCGCAACGGAACAATATGGAGCTGGAGCGGGCGCCTCACGCTTAGTATGCGGGACACTTCCTCCCCATCAAGACCTGGAATCTTCCCTTGCGGCCTTCAAGCAGACAGAATCTGCACTCCTGTTTGGATCCGGGTATTTGGCGAATCTGGGAACCATTCCCAACCTGGTCGGGCGAGGAGGCCTCATTCTGGCAGATCGACTATGCCATGCCAGTCTGACCGACGGTTGCCGGCTGAGTGGCGCTGATTTCCGCGTGTTTCGCCATCAGGATAGCGCCCACGTCGAATCGCTGCTGAAGCGGAGGCAAACGAATCGGCCCACGCTCATTGTCACTGATGGGCTCTTCAGCATGGATGGTGACCTTGCCCCACTGCCTGAGCTGGTCTCGCTCGCGGAACAATACGAGGCTACTCTCTATGTCGATGACGCACATGGAACCGGCATCATGGGGCCGACCGGTCGTGGAACAATTGAACATTTTGGTTTGGAGCGTGAGATCCCTTTTCATATGGGGACTCTGGGCAAGGCGCTCGGAAGCAGTGGCGCATACGTGGTCGGGCCGCGGGACATGATCGAATACCTGGTCAATACCAGCCGCCCTTTCATCTTTACGACGGCTTCCCCGCCTGGTACGGCGGCAGCCGCCTCCGCCGCATTAGCCGTTGTTCAACGTGAGCCCGAGCGTCGAACGCGCCTCTGGGCCAACAGGCAGCGCCTGTTCGACGGACTGCAGCGGCTTGGGTTCCGCATGACTCAGACCGTGAGTCCTATCCTTCCCATCCTTATCGGTGACGCTGCCAAAGCGTTGGCCTTCGCTGAGCAGCTGTTGACTCACGGAGTCTATGCCCCCGCAATCCGTCCACCGACCGTTCCAGGCGAAACCAGCCGCATTCGCGTGACCGTAACGTCGGAACACACACCGGACCAAATCGACGAAGCTCTTCACGCCTTCCATCTGACTGGTCAAGCGACCGGCCTTCTCTAGCATCGGTAACATGTTCGCCCCGCGGACATCTCGCTCCGCATCTTCCGACTATTTTCTTGCTTTCCCGTTTTGCTATGGCATGATGCACCCAAGATTCTCATCTAGAGATCCAACCAGCATTGAGGACATCCGGCCGGCTCAGCCGACTTCTTTTTTCATGACGGAGTTATCTCGATGGATATTTCCAAGCTGCTGACGTTCTCGGTGAAAGAAGGCGCTTCAGACTGTCATATCAGCGCCAGCGAACCGCCGATGATCCGCATCCATGGCGATCTCAAAAAGCTCGATCACCCCGCACTCACTCCCGATGAAACCCACGCACTCATCTACGATATGATGAACGATGCGCAGCGGAAAAACTTTGAAGAAAAGCGGGAGTGCGACTTTTCATTTGAGCTCGGCGATATTGCCCGTTTCCGCGTCAACGTATTCTTGCAGCAGCGCGGGCTAGGCGCCGTCTTCCGGAACATTCCAACCACCATTCTTCCATTGGAAAAACTCGGCATGCCGCCGATCCTTCGACAGCTGTGCGACAAAGAAAAAGGGCTGATCCTGGTGACCGGGCCGACGGGATCCGGTAAGTCCACCACCCTCGCGGCCATGGTCGATTACTTGAACAATACGTTTGAAGGCCATATCATCACCATTGAAGATCCGATCGAGTTCGTGCATAAATCCAAAAAATGCCTCGTCAACCAACGAGAACTGGGCGTTCATACTCTGTCGTTCGCCAATGCACTCAAGTCGGCGCTCCGTGAAGACCCGGATATCGTGCTCGTGGGCGAAATGCGTGATTTGGAGACCATTCAGCTGGCCTTGACGGCGGCGGAAACGGGACATTTGGTCTTCGGCACCCTCCACACGTCGAGTGCGCCCAAGACAATCGACCGCATCATCGATGCCTTCCCGCCGGCTCAACAAGCACAAATCAGAACGCAGCTCTCGGAGGCTTTGGAAGCGGTGATCACGCAAACGTTACTCAAAAAGAAAGCGGGCGGGCGAGTCGCAGCCTTGGAGATCATGATCGCGACAACCGCTGTGCGCAATCTCATTCGTGAAGCCAAGCTGCATCAAATCCCAGGGATCATGCAGGCCAGCCAGAAGGACGGCATGCAAACGATGGATATGGCGCTGGTCGAACTGGCCACGCGCGGTGTGGTGCACAAGGCCGAGGCGCAATCGCGCAGCATGAATCCCAATCTCTTTGGTGCTGCCGTCGGCGGAGCGGCCTAGGACCGATACAAAGGACGGAGCGCAGCCATGGATATTCGCAGTCTTTTGAAGGTCATGGTAGATCGCGAGGCGTCCGACCTCTACCTGACGGTCGACGCTCCGCCGATCTACCGCATCCATGGGTCTACACAACAGACTGATACTCCTCCCTTCAGCAATGAGCAACTGGAAGCGCTCGCACTGGCGTTGATGCGCGGTCAGCAGCGAGGAGAATTCGAAGAAAAGATGGAGATGAACCTGGCACTGTACTACAAAGAACTGGGCCGGTTCCGCGTCAACATCTTCAGACAGAAGGGCAACGTCGGATTGGTCTTCCGCCACATCAAGGCGGAGATACAAACCGTCGAGCAACTCCAGCTCCCGCCCATTATGAAAGACATCGCCATGACGAAGCGCGGGCTCGTGCTGGTCGTGGGTGCAACCGGTTCCGGTAAGTCAACCTCGCTCGCGGCCATGATCGACCACCGGAATACGATCCACCCCGGCCATATCATCACGGTCGAAGACCCGATCGAGTTCGTTCATCAACATAAGAAATCGATCATCACGCAGCGCGAAGTCGGATTCGACACCTTGAATTTTCAGAACGCCCTCAAGAACACGCTACGGCAAGCTCCCGACGTGATTCTTATCGGTGAAGTCCGGGATACCGAAACGATGGAAGCTGCGATTACGTTCGCGGAAACCGGCCACCTCTGTATCGGAACCCTGCACTCAAATAACGCCAATCAGGCGATTGAGCGCATCATGAACTTTTTCCCGGTCGAGCGTCATGCCCAGATCTACTTGCAGCTGTCGCTCAATCTGCGTGCCATCGTCTCCCAACGGCTGATTCCGTCCGTAGACGGGAAACGAGTCCCTGCGCTGGAAATCATGCTCGACACACCGCGCATTAAGGATTTGATCAAGAAGGCTGAGGTCGACACATTGAAGGAAGCGATGGAACAGGGCGTCGATGAGGGCTGTCAGACATTCGACCACGTGTTGTTCCAGCTGTACAGGGCGAATAAAATCAGCCTCGAACAGGCGCTGATCAACGCCGACAGCGCGAACAATCTTCGCCTCAAGATCAAGCTCGAGGGCCTCAAAGGCGATGACGCCGTCAACGCGTTACTCGATAAGCAGATGGGCGGCTCGGGCAATGACGCCTTCAAGATTCAAGGAGGCGCGTCCGGGAACGTGACCCCCATCCGCAAGCGGTAGCCACACCCGCGCTACCACTCCCCTGACCGTCCCCCTTAGCGGATCGACTCAATTTCGGTTAGCTGCGCGAGATAGGCGGCGATCTTCTCAAGCGCCAAGGCACTCAGTTTTGATCCGTACCAGATAGGCATGGTTCGTTCCGGATAACCGGGAACTACGAACCGCCCAGGCTCAAGCACCGACTCAACAATATAATCATGCACCGTCTTGGCCTGCCCTCTGTAACTCGGATCTCTGAGCCTCTGCTCTCCCGTCGTCCCCAGAGCCAGCCGCGGTCCGACCTGACCGTTTGCGCCAGGAATACCAGGGATCGTGTGGCAGACTGGGCACCCAGCGCGGATGAAAATATCGACGATGGGTTCCTCACCTGTCACCAAGGGAACTTTCTCGGGCGATAAGGTCCCTGCGGCAACCGATCCGTCTGCGACTTGCGGTGTTCGTGCTGGGCTTGGGGCACGAAGAGCCCAGAGCGCAGACAACAGCACCAGGCCGAGTACCACCAGGACGACGACCCGTTGTTGGGTTTTAAGCGGAGACCTTGAAGAACGTTGGCGGGATTCGGGCGAGTTGGATGAGGGGGAATCCATAGTCGATCTGAAGTGTGGGAGGAGGAGCCGTCAGCAAAGGTCGTCGCGCATGCTGAAACTATTTTTCCGCATCCATGGCGCAACGGAATCCAATCGTGCGGTCTTCAAACTCCGGCTCAGCGGAAAACCGCGCCGTAACACGCAAGGCCGTCGGCAAGTCAGCCCATGACCCGCCTCGCATCACGCGTTTTTCGCCGGTGACCGGACCGGTTGGACTCTTGTCCGGACTCTTAAGGTAGTACTCGCGGTCGTACCAGTCAGCCACCCATTCGGCTGCATTACCGGCCATGTGGAACAACCCATACGGACTCTTGCCCCCTTCCTTCAGCCCGTGCCGCACACTCATCCCCTCAAGACCGCTGCCGACTGGAACCAACGTAATGGCTTCATTGACCCAAATCCCGCGATTGTAATTTGCGATGTCGACAAACGGCTGCATATGTCCCCATGGATATCGGCGGCCATCTGTTCCACGCGCAGCCTTTTCCCACTCAGCCTCGGTCGGAAGACGTCGGCCGGCCCATTTGCAATAGGCCGCTGCATCGGTCCACGACATACCAACCGCAGGAAGGTCACCTAGGGTTTGAGCGGCTTCATCGTCCCACGTCGGCGGCAGATCGTGTTTGGCCGATTCAATGAATTTCTGATAGCGGCCAGCCGTGACTTCAAATTGATCGATGTAATAGGCATTCAGGGTCACGGTATGTTCCGGCCGCTCATTTGGCAATCCGTCCTTGCTTCCCATCAGAAATGCACCGGCGGGAATGAGAATCATCGGCGCGCCGTCTTTCCCTTTGGTCGTGTTAACCGATGAACTTGTCCCATTTTGTGTGGTTGGCATGTCGGCAGCGTTGAGCACCGACACACCCATCAGAATCACGACGCCCACCCACCCCAGACATCGATAGATCATTGTCACCCTCCCGCAACTTCAGAATGATGCGCTTGCACAATGCCCACATCAAAGTGTACCCGGCAGTTGTCCAGAACTCAACGGCAAGCATGCATGCACACAGGTTGTACCTGTTCTCGGAGAGATCCCCTCCCCGTTTTTAAGACAAATGTGGCTGTAGACTCAGAGGAGCAGCAGAGGCGGCGGATGACTAAGTTTCCACTGCCACGGTTATTTCATGCAGACCTGAAGCGCCGTCGGGAGCTGGATCATGCTCGATCGAGGTTTGAAGTCTTCCCATTCCGTCCATGGCGCGGACGAGTAATGTGTACCGGCCAGGTTTGGAAGCCGTCCAGTCGTAGTGCCAGAACCGCCACGAAGAAGGACTGAGGGGAGTGCCCAGTGTCGCCGGCATCCAACGCTCGCCTCCATCGACGCTGATCTCGACTTGCTTGATGCCTCGTGTGCCGGCGAAGGCAAGGCCTTCGAGCCGATGATGAAGCCCTGTGATCGTTGATCCATGCCCTGGCACATCGATACGCGAGGTCGTCTTGACGACAGCCTCATCCGTCCAGCCCTTCTGCGCGTAGTAGCCTTTGTAATCCTGCCCGACGATCTCGATCTCTGCGAGCCATTGAACGCTCTTCATGCCATAGTGGCCCGGCACAATCGCACGTGCGGGAAACCCGTGGCTTTGCGGCAACGGGACGCCGTTCATCTTGTGCGCAATCATGACATCACCCGCCATGGCACGATCTATCCGGATACTGTCCGAATAGCCGTCGGCGGCGCGAAAGACCAGGTCATAGGCATCAGCACTCGCACCGACTTCCTCCAATAACGTTTTGACCGAGATGCCCTCCCATTCGGCTGTACTGATAAATTCACCAGCGACGGTATTGCCGACACATTCGAGCGTGACGATCTGCTTGACGACAGGCTGTGCAGTCAATTGTTCATATGTCAGCGTGATGGGACGTTCAACAAGGCCCTTGATCGAAAGTGACCAGTCGTTGAGACGAATCGTCGGAGGGCTGCGATAGGAAGTAATGTAGAACTCGTCGTTTGGCGTGATGGGCTTGGTTGCCCTTGCATCGGACAGACTAACGACGCCATCGAATAGACCAGCGAGGCTAGGTGCCGGATCGACAGACGCTAAGAGCAGGCTTCCAGCCGCCTTCAGAAATGTCCGGCGCGACAAGAGTTTTGGCATGCTATCCCTCTATGAAGGCTCGGCGAGCATTGTCTGAATCAGCTGTTCAGTTTTCGAATAGCCCCCTTCGCCGATCCGCACATGGCGGATCATACCCTGCTTGTCGATCAAGTACATGGCCGGCCAATAACGGTTTCCGTACTTATTCCACGTTGAAAAATCATTGTCGATCGGCACGGCAAAACGAATGTCGTGCTCTTTAAGATATCGTTTCACATTCTCGATCTCCCGTTCATGGGAAAACTCCGGTGAGTGGACGCCGATGACCACGAAACCCTGATCCACATATTTCTGGTGCCACTGCTTGACGTATGGCTCGACGTTCCGACAGTTGTAACAGCCGAAGGTCCAGAACTCGACCATGACGACCTTTCCCTTCAGGTCCGACAGACGGAGCGGCGGACTGTTCAGCCATGTCTGATTGGTAATCTCAGGTGCCTTCATCCCAACCCCCGCAGTGGCCACAAACCATGTGAGAACGAAACTCATGAGCACGACTCCGACCGCAGTGAGAATTTTCTTCGACACGGTCAGCCTCCCTTTGAGATAGAGATGATCGGCGTCTTCACGTTCGAAATGTCCGTCACCGTCATCTGGAACAGGTTCGACAAAACGGCAAACGCTTCCTGATTCCAGCTGGGCTCCATTCCTTGCGTGATGGGGAATTTTCGGATGGAGTAGAACTTTTCTTCAAACGGGACCGAAAACTCGGCGTCTGTGATCGGCGCTGAAGACTCTTCCACCTCCAAAACGTGTGCGGGGTTCCGTGGAACCGGTCCGGTCCGAGGATCTTTTTCGACATGATATCCTGGGTCCTCGGCTATTCCGCGCGCGATAAACGAGATGATGGAGTTGAAGCTTCGCAAGAGGATAAAGCCGCGGAGCGGGTATTCACCGCCTGGATAGCCGGGACGGATGTCCACAAAGAGATGATCCGGCGGATGGCGCTCGATCTCCTTGTTCAGAGACCGGCGTTCGTCGTTGCTCAGCCGATGCAGATCATAATTCGTCAAAGCGATCCGTCCGTGCTTCTTACGACTGAGCAAGGAAGGCTGGCCTTTCTCCTGGACGATCCAGCGATATCCCTTATCAAGCGCGGCGACGACTTCCACTGGTGTCATCGCGCGATCGAGCGCTACGGGATAGGTCTCCTCGTACATGATCGAACTGATTCGCAGCTTCTTGGCGAAATCGAGCGAGGCGAGATGCAGGAGCCGGCGGCGAAACTCTGTGTATTCGTCTTTCCGTGAAGGAATATTAAAGAGCAGCACGGAGGCTTCATTCCCGTCCACGGCGATGCCGCGGGCCATCAGTCTGAGAATCATGCTGATGTCGAATCCCTGACGAACCAGAAAATCAAAGTGCGACTCGTCCAGCGGGCGCAAAATCCGTTTCGTGAATTCCTCTCCAGCGATCGGGACGATAGTGACGGTTGGATTTTCCGCGACTTCGGTGCCATATCGCAGATCGACCAATGCATTCTGGGGGTCGGGACCCCGCGAAATGTGTCCGTCGATTCCGGCGCGAACCCGAAAGTCGAATGTGGCCGCGACGCTGGAAACCGCTGTGAAATGGACCGGGCGGTAATGACGGGCTCTTGCAATATTGAGCAGGAGGAGTTCTGCTTCGACTTGGTGGACGGTACGATCATATTCGATCACCGCGCGATGCATCGCAATCGGCGACAAACAGCCGGAAAGCGCGCTCAATAAAGCCCCTCCAAGCAGGAAGCATGGAAAGTATGAACGGAAAAAGCGCTCGTACGGTTCTGATGCCGGAGGCTTGGCGATTGACGGTTGACGCATGGCGGAGGTGTGGTGTTCTATATTTTACATGTCACGGTTAAATGCCCGCATACCATTCGTATCCTTCATCTTCCCAGTATCCCCCTTTCCCGCCGCCGATACCGGAGAGAGACTCAACCAACTCGATTTTCACCACATACTTGGCCTGTTTGTAGCCGAGCTGCCGCTCAAACCGCAGGCGGAGCGGTGCGCCATGTGCAATATCCAGGGGGCTGCCGTTCAACTCATAGGCCAATATCGTTTGCGGGTGGTAACAATCGGCCAGTGCTATGCTTTCATAATATGCGATGCCTTCATCATCGACGTCCGCACAGTGGAAGACCGCATAGCGGGCGTTCGGCATCGGTTGCACTTGTCGCACCAGATCGCCAAGTGGGACACCGGTCCACTTGCCGATTGCGCTCCAGCCTTCCACGCAATCGTGACGCGTGATCTGTGTCCGCGAGGGCAATTCCTTGAGTGCGGCAAGCGACCAACTGATCGGAGTCTGCACCAAGCCGCCGACCTCCACGGTCCATTCAGAAAAATTCTGCGCGACGTGTTTGGCATAGTCTTCCGTGTCAGGATCGGTGTTGCCATTCGCGGGAAACACCTTTGAGATATCCGCGTCCCCGTATTCTTTGGCGAGGGCGTTTGCGGGCGTGATGGCCCGCTGCACTCGTTCGGTCAATTTTTCAGCCTTGTTCAGAATTGCAGGAAACCAGCTGCTCTGCGTGAGGTTGTCGCAGCCGGCAAGGGAGATGAGGCTCGCGGCACCTAACGTCCCTTTCAAGAATTGCCTTCGTTTCATGACACGTTCATGCCTCATGGCCCACTCCTTCCTGCTCATGCTTGATCACGAACCAACCGGTGATCATGGATCGAATGTTGTTGAAGAATCCCGTGAGAATCACCTGCAAGACATGAACGACAACGAACCCGACAAATGAAAAACAGGCGATGAAGTGGATCGTTCTAGCGGCTTGGCGTCCACCGAAGATGGCCAATAGCCAGGGAAATGCGGTATCGATCGTGGGCGACATCGTGAGCCCTGTGAGAATGATTAGCGGAGCCACCACGAAGAGTATGCCCGCATAGGCCAGCTTCTGCAGCACGTTGTACCGCTTCGCTTCCTCGCCTGCGGGATGTCGGAAGACCAGGTGATCTTTGACAGCTTTGCCGATTCCGCGTAGGTCCTTGCCGGTCGGAGTCAAGTCGCGTGCAACGTGCCGGCTCGCCAATGCATAGGCCGTAAAAATGAGGCCATTGATCACGAAGACCCAGGCAAAGAAGAGGTGCCATTGCCGTCCCAGCGCAAGCCACTTGCCGCTGGGAATTGTCGCCCAGGCAGGGAAGGCACGGCCCGAACCATTGGAGTAGCCAAGGACACCGGTCGTGTCGAATTGGTGCCCAAGGATCGTTGTGATGCCTTTCATCTCCCCACTCTCGGTTTGCATCGGTCGGATCGAAAGTATCGGCTGGTCACGATCTGAGCGGTCGCCCCAATAGAGGGCCGGATGTGCATTAAAGATCTGAAGGCCGCTCATAATGAGAATGAAAAGACAAGGGACATTGAGCCAATGACTGATCCTTACGGGTAGTCGATGGCGGTAGACACGTTCGGTTGCGGGAATGGAAGGGAGGGGCTGATCGGTCAGAGGAGATTGAGTAGCGGGCGCTGGTGGTTCTGGGAGTGTATTGCCCTCTTCTTCTTGATCGATTGCCACTTCAGACTGAATGAGCGACGCCATCACGTTACCTCCTGGCTCAGCGGGTTTTCCTGCCTACCCCTTTGGTCGTATGTCTGGCCTGTTCCTTACAAGCGTGGATCAAGTGGGAGGGAAGAAACGCAACGGCCTGCGGTCGGATAAACCGAGCGCAGGCCGTTGGTAAGAGAAAACGTGCGGTGGCAACCCGTCTTACTTGCCCATCGCCCCCTTCATCTCGCCCTTCATGTCGTCCTTCTTCATCTTCATCTCGCTCTTCATCTTGTCGTGGTCGGCTTTCATCTCACCCTTCATCTCGTCTTTCTTGGCCTTCATCTCGTTCTTCATATGATCCTTCTTGGCCTTCATCTCGTCCTTCATTTCACCTTTCATCTTGCCCATCTCATCGGCGAACGAGAGGCTGCTGAATCCGGTGAGACACACGACCGCAATGACCGACAGCATAATTTTCTTCATCGAGAACCTCCTAGTGAGTTGTGATGGGACAGACGCCGGAGCAATATCCTGCGCTCTTTGATGAATGAAATCAACCACGTTACTCATGGACCTTGGTAAGCTTCCTGACCTCCGGCCAATTTGCATGTGCGTTTCGTATGTAGCCGGGAATATCCGTCAGCCATTGGGAACGGACCGTTTCACTATAGTTGAGATACAGTTTGTTGCCCACGACCGTAAAGGCAGCAGGATCGATCGCGGCCTTGTAGCCCTTGGCCATTCCGAAGGCACAGAAGCCGCCATACTGCGGAGAAAATTTTGCTGGGTCAGCGGCAAACCTATCCCGGTTTGCAGCAGAGACGAAATAGAATGTCGATCCCTGGTAAGCGGCATGATACTCTGGCGACCCCTTCATCGGTTTCTGTTCCGCAAAATACGCAACCGGATCATAGCCGTGGATTGCCACACCCTCTTTCTCATAGTACTCGCCGGCGAAGATGGGTGCGACGCTCACGAGCACTAACGAAATAAATGCTAGCGTCGCAGGTCCTAACTTTCGATTCATGCCGCCCCTCTTTTGCGTCATACATCACCTGCTTATCGCGTTTTGCTGTCAGCCATCAGTATTCGGTACAATCCCAGCCGTTTGAAGCTGGCTGCTGAAAGCTGATCGCTGACGGCTCTACTCATACGCCACGTTCACAAACACCTTGATCGCACTCCGTTCTGTTGTGAGCGTCGACATCATTTCCTGAAAATTCTCTAGTCCGGTTACCGGATGTGTCAGCAGCTTCGGGAGCCAGCCAGGAAACTCCAGCTCCGCTCGCGCAAAATCGTAAACACCCGCTTCAAAATATTCCCGGTTGGCGTTCACTGTGCCGACGACGAGCTTGTTCCCGAGCACAAAATCCAGATTGATCTTGTCTGCTGGGATGGGATGTTCGCGATCGCCTCCCGTCACGCTCGCCAACACGAGGACGCCGTTCTTGCCAAGGCATTCCATGGCTTCGAAGACCACCGGCGAATGACCGGTGGCTTCAAACATCAAGTCAAACGGACCAAAGCGTTTCGCCGCTTCCCTGATCGACAGATCGTTCGTCGAGATATAGCGGACACCCAACTGCGCCAGGAGGTCGAGATTGCGCGAGGATCCGCTCTGCCTCCCGAAGCTGGTGACGTCGAAGCCCTTCATCTTCAGCGAGAGTGCCGCCAACAATCCCACGGTCCCTGCGCCCAGCACAGCCGCTTTTCTCGGCCGCCAAATCTTAAACCGCCGCTGCGCCTCGTAGGCCTGGATGATGCCCTTCTCGATGATCGAAGTCGGTTCGAGCAAAACCGCGACCTCCTTCAGCCCTTTTGGAACCTTCACTAGATATTCCGGATCATCGACGAACAGCTCAGTTAAGTAACCGTGGCGCAGATTGATCCCGCGTTCGTAGTAGATGTCCTCGCTGGTCATGTCGTATTGGCCGATCTGGTCGTAGAAGCTGCCGCCTGGGCGACGAACAGTCGGTACAATGTAGTCGCCAGGCACGAACTCCGTCACGTTGGGGCCGACTTCAACCACGCGCCCAAAACATTCGTGTCCGATGACGAGGAAGTCATAGCCGGGAGGAGCCTGTCCATATTCGGCAGCGTTGATCTCTTTATCCGTACCGTCGACCCCTACACGTAATACTTGCACGAGTACGCCGCGTCCATTCGGCACTTCATGGACTGACGGCTTGGGTAATTCAGCGAGGTGAATCGAGTTGGCTTGTCCAGGTATCACGGCGACGGCTTTCATCAAGGGTTCTCCTTTATGCAAATCGGGCCATACCGAGCTTGGCCATACTGTCGTTTTTATGAACTCGTTCGTCGTAGCCGATCTGCCTGATGACATCAGCCATCGTTCCAAAGTTTCCGTAGTCTTTCTTGAAGACGCTCGTGAACGGCATCTGTTCCAACTCCGGATGTTCGCGCGCAAACAGCATGTACTCCTGTTCCGCATGTGCTTCGAAATCGATGTTCAGACGATAACTCCACTCGGGTTTCATCACATACAACAGCCAGCTGATCTGGTAATAGACAAGCGCGAGCATTTGTGGGACGAGCTGGTACAGGAGAAAGCTCTCCGTAATCCGATTGCGATGAATCCACTCCTCGAGTATCAACAGGTGCCATTGTTCGTTGTCTTGTTGGTGCCGGCTTTCTTTGACCCGATCGAAAACCCGGCGCGCAAAATCCTCATGTTCATACTGTTGCGTAATGGCAATGTATGCGACATGCTCCCAGGCCTGATAGGGAACGCGCGCGATCACTTCGAGGACTTTGAACTTGCTCCAACTCCGAGCCTGTCCGTACAGCAGGTCCATTAACCCAAAGAGCATTCTTGCCAACACGCCGTAACGGCGCAGCGGTTGGGCTAGCGTTTTTGATTGCTCAAGCCGCAACTGTTCGGCACTGAGCATCGTCATAGTAGCGTGGTCGTTCATGCTTCTCGAGTCGGTCGAACGTGCGATCTCTTACAGTCGGCAAAACAAGCACCATGGCCGCGCAAGATGACTGCATGACTCAGTGTGGATGAGATGCGGCAAAGTGTTGGCGTAAATGAAGTCGATTGATCGGTGATGGGAACTGTTTCGGGAGGAGCGCGACCGTGTCTCGCACAAGCGAGATTTGCATCACATAGGAACGGCAATGGACGCAGGAGGCGAGATGCAAGCCGAACCGCATCTTAGTGAGCATCGTAAGGCGATCGCCAAGATACTCGGAGACTCGGCCCGTGACATCACGGCAGGTGAGTCCACTGTGGATCCATTGTGAGGGATGGTCTTTCATTGAAGGAGCCTCCAGGGTGATAGGTCTCACCCCTGAGTCTCACTCTCTCACGATTTCTTACAGCACTTACTTTTTGCCCTCCAGGTAGGTCTCAACTGCCACCCGCACACGCTCCCTGGCCCGGTGCAGCCGGACATAGAGGTTGGTTTCGGTAATCTTGAGCAGCTCGCACACTTCTTTGGCCTCGACCCCTTCGACATCGCGGAGAATCAAGACTTCCTTCAACGTCGCCGGCAATGCTTCGATCGCCTGGTTCATCGCGTTGACGGCCTGCTGACTCGCCAAGAGCTTCTCCGGTGTCTGATCGTCCCAGGGCTGCGGCGGGAAGGCCCAGTGGCCGGTCCATTCGCCCGACTGCAGGAAGCGGGAGGGATCCACTGCTTTATCATTTGCTTTATCATTATCATCGTCATAGGACTCGAATGCTGAGAAGGTCGTATGGCGCTTTTCGCGCACGCCACGGTCTTTGGCCTTATGGATCATGATGCCGAAGATCCAGGTACGCAGCGATGACCGCCCTTCGAAGCGATCCAGACTCTCAATCACAGCCATCCACGTATCCTGCACGACTTCTTCGGCCACTTCGCGGTCCGCCACATAGCCCATAGCCATCCTGATCAGCGCGCCATGGTGCTGATTCACCAGTGCATCGAAGGCGCCTTCGTCGCCTCGTCGAAGCCGAGCAATCAGTTGATCCTCTGTCTTTGTCAGGCTCGATGTCTTGGCCGGCTGTGCCTTTCGGCTCATGGAGCGAGCCTGACCGAGGGACTCAGTATAGGTAGTGGCAACTGCGTTCATGATCGGCCTCCAATCTGCAGCAACTCCGCAACGAAGCTGGGAGCGCTCATAAGGGTGACGTGTTTTCGGGGGAGGTTGTTCAAGACCTTGACCCCTGTTCTATCGATGAAATCCACATGCGAACAGTCCAGATAGACGGTCCTCTTCTGCCTGAGATAGGAGCGGCATTCGCCGTCGAGCAGCGCCGCCCACTGCTCCGTGATCTTCCCCTCCAACTTGAGGAGGACGTCGCTTCCGCTTTCTTGTATTTTGGTGATCTTCAACATCGTCCTCTGCTCTCCTCTTGCGTCAGCGTGATGCCAGGGTATTCAGCAACAGCGATGCCAGAACGATCACGCGACCGACGTGATGGCGTAAGTGATTGATGTGAAAATGAGAAATACCAGTTGTTCAGTGAGAAGGGGTATACAGGCGGCGGGAACCAATTCCTAAAATATTGGGACCGTCCCAATTAGTTGGGAGTTTTTTATGGGAAAAGGACTGAAAGCTAAGGGTAGATGGCTTATGACAGGATCAATGAGTTGAAGAAGGGTTAGAGGCAACACCCCGATACAGATGTTTTCACCTTAGTCACGCGTCACCCATCACAGGTCACGTCTTCTTTCGTTCGATGCCCAGTTTCTTCATGCGGGCTTCGAGCGTGGTGGGTTTCAATCCAAGAATGGCGGCTGCTCCCTTGTCGCCGCTGACACGCCAGTTGGTCTGCTCCAGGATATCGACGATGTGCTGCCGTTCCATTTCCTCCAAGGTCAGGGCCTTCGCGGTCGCGGCTTTGCCGTTCGAGGGCGTCAGCCAGTCGATCGGTTCCAATTCGGGTCCTTCGCTCAAGATCACGGCACGCTCGATGACGTGCTCCAGCTCGCGGATATTCCCAGGCCACTGGTAGCGCTGGAGCGCGGACATCATCCGCTCCGGAATTCGATCAATCTTCTTGCCGAAATTCGTGGCAAACTTCCGCACAAAGTATTGCAGCAAGAGAGGAATGTCGCCCTCCCGCTCGCGCAAGGCCGGCAGATGAATCGGAAATACGTTCAGGCGGTAATACAAATCGGGGCGATAGTGGCCGGCTTTCGACTGCTGTTCGAGATCCCGGTTGGTGGCTGCGATCACCCGCACGTTCACTTTGAAGGTCTGCGTGCCCCCCACCCGTTCGAACTCGCCTTCTTGCAGGACGCGCAAGAGTTTCGATTGTAGGTCGAGTGGCAGCTCGCCGATTTCATCGAGGAAGATCGTACCCTTGTCGGCCACCTCGAAGCGCCCCATCTTTTTCGTCAGAGCGCCGGTGAAGGCGCCCTTCTCATGGCCAAAGAGTTCGCTTTCGATCAAACCCGCTGGAATGGCCGCGCAATTGACCTTGACGAGCGCCCGGTCTTTCCGAGGGCTCAAATTGTGGATCGCGCGCGCGATCAGCTCCTTGCCGGTACCGGTTTCGCCGGTAATCAGCACGGTCGAATCGGTCGGCGCCACCCGCTCCACGTTCTTGAGCACCTTTTTCAACGAGGTCGATCCGCCGATCAGCTCTTCAAAATTATGCGTGCCTTTAATTTCTTCCTGCAGGTAGACGGCCTGGGCTTCCAATCGCGCCGTCTCCTGCTCCATCAACACTTGCTCAGTGATGTCCACGAACATCGTACGGGTGTAGGTGCCGCTGGGATCGGGCCGCGACCACCACTTGATCCAGAGGGGTTTGCCGTTGTCCTTCCGCCGTAGCTCCAGCACGACGCCGCTCGTGTCGATGCCTTTGCCGATCGATTCAAATGCCTCCTTGAGGCGCCGTTGCGCATCGGGCGTATCGGGAATGAATGAAGCACCGTACGTGCTTTCGACCTGGTCCGGCGTGATGCCCAGAATCTTCATCGCAGTCCGGTTGGCCTTGATGAATCTGGAGTCCAACCCTTCATTGACATAGGCAATGGGCGCCTCTTCGAACAGGTCACGGTACCGCTCCTCACTTACGGACAGCGCTTCCAGGCCCTTTTGACGGAGCGTTTCGTGAGCCAGACAATTGTCCAACGCAATCGCAACGGCGTTGGCGACCTGATCGAGGAATTCATGCCGCAAATGATCGTACGCGGACTTGGCCGAAGTCATGAAAAACAGGGCAGCGAAGCTCTTTCCTTTACCTATCAATGGCAGCGTCAATAGTGATTCTTGGCCGGCGCCAGACATCACCTGGTAGGTGACGGGGAAGCGTTCGTGGAAGTCTTCGGAAGTGGAGGCGATGTATGGCTGCTGGCTTCTGATGACCCAGTCGCAGGCTGTGCCGGACGCCGGCAATACAGTCGGCTGGGTCGGTGACATTCCCTGGGCGATGTTGGAAAGAATATGCCCTTGCAGTTTTGTCCCTGCCTCGATCGGCATCTCGATCCCGAACCGTTCGGTCGGCACGAGCGTCTTCAGCGTATGAGCCAGCGCGCCGAACAGTTCGTCCCGATCCAAGTGGCTGTTGATCGCCCGGTTAATATCGGCCAGGAGCTTCAACTCCTGGTTCAGGCGGTAGACATCCTCATCGGCTCGTGCGCGCTCCAGCTCAGCGCCGGCGCGCGAAGCCAGGATCTTGATGAATTCGATCTCGTGCGGCTTGGGTTCAAGCGGCTTATCGTCGATCAGCACCAGGTGGCCTTGGATCTGGCCCTTTGAGTCACGCAGCGGCACACCGAGGTAGCCTTCGGCAGCCAAACTTACGAGATCCTTGTCATCAGGAAAGAGAGACTGGATGTGGGTTGGAAAGGAGCACACTTCTCCGCCGATCACCCGCTCACAGGGGGTGCCACGGAGCCCGTACTCTGCTTTCTCGCCAAATCGCTCCCCGCTCCAGAAGGCCAGCATACGCACGCGGGTCTTCGTGGCATCCGTACATTCCGCGACGAAGACATAACGGACTCCCAGCCGTTCCGCCAGGTGCTGGACGAGCATTTGGAAGAAGTCTTCGGGTGTTGTCGAAGGCTTGTCGCTGATGGCGCGCAGCGCCGCTTCAACCTGCTTTGCTTCGTCGGTGGTAAGCTCAGGCTTCATCGGTAACAACGGAGGGATAAGGTACAGAAGAGTACATGCCCCCCAAGCCGGGTGAGATGCATCAAAGACCCTTGAGAAAAAGGCCGTAAGAGGTGGAAAGTTTAGCACTCGGTCAGGTTGGGCTGCAACCAGGAGCGGACAGCACCACTAGCCGTCACGTGAACAGGCTGGTTGGCCGATTTCAGGAAGGTTACACGGGAATCGGAGGGTTTTCTAAATGGTTGGTGTGAGCTTTCGTAAGAAGGAGTACGATGCGCGCATGCTGGACTCCATGTCGGTTTGGCACGCCAACACCACGAATGAGTATTGGGCTCCCTGAGTTGTCAGCCTCATACCGCATTTCAAATTGCCCCTGATCGCTCATGTCCTTGCGACTTCGAAGCATCCGGAGAATTTCACCCGCCAGGTTAGTCAGAACTGAAGGGAGGATGCCCACCGGATGGTTCGACGCTCGATCTCTGGCCTCAGCAGAACCGAGCGTGCCGGCCAGGCTGATGGCCTGACGATTTATGTGCAGCACTTGCAGCGAGGGAGAGAGCACCACTATTCCAGGGCTTCCAAGCAGGGCCTTGCCGCCACTCAGATCATTTTGAAACGTATTCGCCCGATCTAACACACCTTAGGACCTTTTCTCTGCTGGCAACCTGTCATGCCCACAGCCGTCTTCTTCTATATTTGTTACCCGACATCGCTCGACATTCCAAGCAACCCGTTCCTTCAACAGGACGGACGAGTCCTTCTCTGTTTTTATAACCGCTTCTCGGCATATTACCGTCTAGCGGCTTCCGCCAAGAGCCTATATCCTCCTTCCTTCAGTGATTCCCAAACGCTCTTCGGGCGATAAGCCGCCATGCGTTCGTCAAAGTGCGCGACGCAATCGGGGCAGTAGCCGTGAGTGAACAAAAAGCCATAACTCAACGGCAGCTGCCGCTCCCCCGCATAGGTCCTCAAATCGACCCACGGCCCCTTGCCAACCTCTGCGTCCTTGTCGTCTCGAACTCTGAAGCAGAAACAGCAGATCGGAATGAGATCGCTCATGGCATCCTCCCTCGATCATTGGACGTGATTTTCGGTGAACACCCCACAGGATGTTATCCAAACACCAAGTACGAAGATTGTCATATCCGCTGTTGCCTGTGCGTTCGACCAGCAAGCCTTGTGCCACCGACAAACCAAGGTTGGCGGAGTCTGGATAACTATCATGATCTCTACCGGTAACCCACTGTCTAGTGTGCACAGGTGGCGGTCTTTTTCGATCTCCATAGTTTTTGCTTTTGCATTTTGGTATCGTCCTCAATCTCCGCCGCTCTCGACCTGCTCAGTCTATGTCTCAAATTCGATTCCATCGAGGTAATCAAATCTGATTCATGTTGAATCTATTTCGATGCACAGAGTCTCTCTCGGTCCTCTCCTCTCCGAATAGAGGGAGATCGCAATTTCCTATGTTCATTGAGGTCCAACTGTCTCACACGAATGCGATTCAAAACGATCACCTGATCGATGATTTCCCCACAGGCAATACAACGCCATGCGTGAGGAGAATCATGCCTGTTACTCGCCAGATCGAGGAGATCCATTGGACACATAAGACCCTGACAGCGATGACAATTCATCTCAGAATGGCTCCCCTCACATCTTGTATCCGGGGATCATAAGAAAACCCTCATACCGTAGCCGCAACGAGTTCTGACTGGAGCATCTGGCCGATCTGAGAGAACTCAATCGGCTTCACCAAAAAACGGTGACCTCCTTGATGCAAGACGGCCGGGAGAAGATCATCGCGGGCCTCGTCCGCAATCGTGATGATGGGTGCACGGGGGCAGACCAGTTGCATCAAAAGAAACACTTCCGCGGTCTCGATTTGGGAACGGAGTTCAGAGGTCCGGAGCCCGACGCAAACCGCCTGGGGGCGGATGCTGCTGAGTTCGTCGATCGCTGCATCGACGGACCGAACGAGCACCGGCTGATAGCTGTGAATCGCGAGCCAATCGGCAAGCTTGATTCCAAAGTCCCAGTCCTGCTCCACAATCAGCACACGTGTTCTTTCACTCTTTTGTTCCCTCGCCATTGTCAGATTTCCTTTCTCTTGCGTCGCCGCAAACCATCTCACCGTTCGGAAGGCGTTGTTTTAAAGAATCAGCATTACGTGAATGTTGCGTGTCTGTTGCAAGACCGTATAATCGCTTCCGCATCGGTCTCCCCTGCCGCGAATGCTTCTTCAGACACAACGCCATGCGTGCGCGCTCTACCACCTGAAGAAGAATGTCAGCCGCCCCGTCTAAACAAGACCTGGTTACTCCGATGTGGCACGAACCGTGGAAATGGAGGATCTGGCCCGATGGAGACGACGTAACCGAAACAACGGGTGTGGCTGAGCGTCAGCGTACCTTGCCGGCTGAGCCGGTCGACTGCGGCAAACACCTGGGCCCACGAATAGACTGACAACCTCTGAACCAACTCATCGAAAGTGCAGGACACCAGGCGGGTCATTTCGTAGCAAATGACGGAGTCAAGGCCAGGACAATGCGCCTGTGCCACAACCGCCTCCTTTTTGCTCCAGATGAAATGACTAGGAGACCTTAGTTCGTACAGCCGAAGGTTATAGTTAGGTCGTTAAGGAGTGGCTATCGGCAAGAGTAGGATTTTTTTGTCGAATCGATAAAGCCAGCATCGTCGTGGTTTCTACTACGGCTAAACAGCTCTATTCAGGAGGATTCAGAAAGACGGTAAGCGACAAAGGTGGGGCATTGTCACAGCGTTAAATGATGTTCGATCGCATAGCGGGTCAGCTCCGCAGTGGTCTTCATGCTCATCTTTTCGAGAATCCGTGCGCGGTACGTGCTGATCGTCGTGACGCTCAGGCTGGTGACAGTGGCGATCTCACCAACGGTTTTTCCGGAGCCGATGAGGCACAGCACTTGGTATTCCCGGTCTGAGAGCAACTCATGTGGTGGCTGCTCGGCGCCGGGCTTGACAGTGAAGGCGAGAGCCTCTCCCAACGAAGGACTCACATACTTCCCGCCCTCGTGCACCTTTTTTATCGCCTTGACCAGCTCCTCCGGTGCGCTGGCTTTGGAGAGATACCCATCGGCGCCGGCCTTGAGCATCCGGACGGCATATTGTTCCTCTGGATACATACTGAGGATCAACACCGGCAGGTTTGGGAACTCCCGTTTCACTTGTTTGAGCGCCTCCAGACCGTTCATGCCGGGCATGCTGATATCCATCACGGCCACGTCCCACGGCTTCTGTCTCAATAGCGCCAGCATCTCGTGGGAGGTATCTGCCTCGCCGATTTTCGCGCCTTGAAATCCCTCGATCACAAGATCCCGTACTCCTCGCCGGAAGAGAGGGAAATCATCAACCACAAGCACTTTTAGCATGGGATACCTCGGATACCTCCCATGGGGTCATGCTCTGTCATCTGCCGATGTGGCAACCACACCGTAACGGCCGTACCCTTTCCGAGACTGCCCTGGATTGTGATCTCTCCACCGAACAGAGCCACGCGCTCCCGCATCCCCAGCAACCCGAGAGACTGGCGGTCTGAGACCTTCGTGTCTGGAATTCCCCGACCGTTGTCATTCACCATCAGCTGGACCGAGGCGCTCTTCGATTCTAATTTGACCGTCACCGCCGTGGCCTGGGCATGTCTTGCGATGTTGGTAAGCGCTTCCTGGCAAATGCGGAAGAGTGCCGTGGCCTGCTCCGCGTCCATGGCGATATCGTCCGCGCTGGTCACGCAGGTACAGGGAATACCGGTGCGCTTCTGAAAATCTTGACATTGCCACTCGATCGCTGCGACTAATCCCAGGTCATCCAGAACAGCGGGCCGCAGCTGGGTCACCAACCGCTGCACCGCTGCAATCGTGCCATCCACCTGTTCGACCATCGAACGAACCTTCTCGTCCAGCTTCGCACGCGCATCGGCGCCGATGCCATCTCCCACAATCGCCGCCAAGCGTGAGAGATCGATCTTCAAACACGTCAGCCCAACGCCAAGTTCATCATGCAGTTCGCGAGCAATGCGGGTTCGTTCTTCTTCCTGCACCGTAGTGAGTCGCCCGCCTAATGTGCGGACGTGATCGAGCGTGTCGTGCAGCCGTTGATTTGCAAGTTTGCGCTCCGTAATGTTTTCCACCGTTCCCCTATATCCAACCGGCACTCCGTCCGGATCGCGCAGAGCCCGCACGCTTTTGGAAACCCAGATAAAACTCCCGTCCTTCCGACCTACCTGCACCTCGAATCCGGTTACTTCCTCCTGTTCCTGCATCAGACGAATGAGCTCATCCCGACGCCCAGGGTCCACATATACCTGGCTGGCGATGTTCGTGATCGCAGCGATCATATCTTCCGGTGAGTCGTACCCATACATGCGCGCGAGCGCCGGGTTCACCGCGACATATCTCCCGTCGAGGGTGGCTTGAAAGATCCCTTCAATGGCGCTCTCAAAAATGCTGCGGTACCGCTCTTCGGTTTCGAGGAGGGCCTCCTCGGATCGTTTGCGCTGGCCCGCGTTGCGAATAACAGCCTGCTCGTGCACGACCAGCAGCTGCTCGAGTGCTTCAGCATGAATACGATACAGTTCGGATTCGGTTCCAATTGGCGGTCCTACCACAGGGCTAATCTTCTCGCCGTCGCCGACTCGCGCGGAGCCGAAGACCAGTCGTCCGTCATAGGGCAACAGGGCGATCTTGGCGCTCTGCGCAAGCGTCTTAAAGAGATCCGCAGTCTGCTGTGGAATGACGACTTTGGAAAAAAGAATGACGGCAAAGAATTCGCGCGAGGGCAACATGCCCCCCACGCCGACGACCGAGCGAATTCCGTAGGGAATCACAAACTGTTCTTGAGCCGGTACGAAGGGACTGGCCACAGCATCAGGCACGTAGAAGACGTTGAACGTGGTCGCCTCCCAGTCCATCAGCAATGCCGGATCTGGATCAAGAAATAGTTCAAGTTTTGATCCGAACTGATTGAAGAGTTGAGAGATCATAGGAAACTGTCTGAGGAACTGTTTACTCACGAGAGGAATGGCTTGATGTCGTTGAGACTGTTGCCGTTCATTCCACTCAGGCTGCTCTCCGGCAGTTCCCAGCAGCGTCAAACACTTCACATCCGGTGAATCAGGCTCATGCCCGAGCACAGCCCGCGCGAATCCTTGAAGATCAGACGGCAGGTCACCGTAGGAATGTGTTTTAAAGAACCGGACCAGGGCGCAATCCAATTTCCCGGTTCGGCCATCACCGAAATGGTGGTAGAAATAGTGGGCGATCCGTTCTGCGACTTCCTGAAGTGAGGCAGCCCCTGCTCCCAGTTTGCGGAGTTCCGCGCCGGCCTCGATCATGTCCGAGAGAGAAAAGGTAGCGAGGCTGTACATCATCAAGCCTCTCGAAAGGAGGAAAGAAAGGAGATGTAGTGTAGTGAGTGTGTAAGAAAACTGTCAAGCTATGGACCTGTTCATCAGACAGGTATTCTGTCCTAAGGCAGACATAGGCGGGACAACTCACGTGGGGCTTATCACTGGGCCACGACGGTGCCGCAGCCGGTGCAGCGGATTTGCAGCGGAATCTCCGTCCGTGTGGCGGCGGCCAATGCCGGGACTGGTGGTGGTCCCAGGAACAGCCGGGCAAAGCGACTTGTCCGATACTTCGTCAGCAATTTCGGCATAGCCAGGAAGAACGCAACCATCACAACGCCTGCAACGATCAGCGGCCACTGGGCACTGACCACGCTGTTTCCCAAATAGACCAAGGCAAAGGTCGGTGGCGCCATGCCGAAGAGGGTTGCCAACGCAAAAGTCTTGAGCGAAATCTTCGTGAGGCCGGCCCCATAACTCACCACGTCGAACGAGAAGATCGGGATGAACCGTGCGATGAACATTGCGCCCATCAGTTGGTGGTCTGTGCACATCTGGCAGAACGTTGTCTCCACCTTCATGAAGCGGGACAGCGCTTCACGCCCCAAGGCGCGCGCAATGAGAAAACACAGGATCGCGCCGATCTCTGCCCCGATCACAGCATAGAGGCCGCCATAGAAGGGGCCGAAGGCAGCCCCAGCGGCGAGATCCAAGGGCAGGCTCGGGATGGGCGGGATAATGACGGCCCAGACCATGGTTCCGATCAGGAGGAGCGGCCCTAGCGGGCCAGCATCATTCAGCTGCTGAGTCAGCGCAGTCGGCGACAGATATTTCTCATAGTCGAACGACGACAAGCCCCACCAACAGGCCGCGATGGCCAGTATTCCACCCCCCAGTTTAATCCAAGTCGTCATCATGCGCGGCGCTCCGATCGTGGCAAGGGTTGCGGCGTTCATTGTGAGACCAATTGGATTGCATGTCCATCTGGATCTCGCACTAAGAAGCCTTTTCCGAAGCCCAAGCTCTTATCCGGCAGCGTCACGACCGCGGACGACACGAACTTTGCCATTCCTCGCAACGCCGATGCCGCAGCTTCAATATCGGACACCACGATGGTTGTCTGCCAATGCCAGAGGTCGGTCGGGTGCGAGTCGACCGGAAATGGCCGGCCTGCCGTCGGCAATTCATACTCCAAGAATTCCACGCCGGGCGGGCTCATCTTCGGGGCGAGACCGGTCACACGCGCGCGGGCGCCGGGCAAACTGTCGAGATGTTCCTGTTCTGTGCCCATGTTCAAGGTGCCGCCTGCGACGGTCAATCCGAGCAGGTCACGATAGAATTTGACGCTGTTTTCGGTGCTCCGCACCGCTATGGCCGTATGATCGATACCAAGGAACAGGTCTCCCCCTCCCCTCTTCCAGACAGAATTCCCCTTGCCTCCCGGGAACCAGAGCAGTTCGAGGTTGTGTCCGTCAGGGTCGCGAAACTTGATCGCCTTGATGCCGGCAGCGGCTTGGTTGGACAGGGGAATCGTTTGAGGTCTGGGCGAAACCTGGCGAACATGGTGCTTCCGCAATTGTGCCCAGGCTGCCTCCATGTCACGTACGACGATGGCGAAGTGCTGGAACCAGAGATCGTTACTATAGGAGGGAACAGGAATTGGGCGAACATCCGGCGGCGAGATGAACTGCGTCAGTTCGAGTTGCTGTTCGCCAAGCTGCATTCGGGCGACACGCGCCCGTACACCGAAGCATCCGTACAGTTGATCGTATTCCGGCCCATCTACCTCGACATCGCTCACCAGCTTGAACGTCAGCACGTCGCGATAAAACGCTACGGACCGGTCTATGTCGGAGACGGTGAAGCCGACGGCGGCGACCGATTGCGCAACAACTTGCGCAATCGCGGTCGCCGCAAGGCAAAATGTTAAATGTAAAATGCAAAGTGTTAGCAGGGCGACGGTTCGGTGTTTCATTTCGAATTTTGCATTTGTAATTTTACATTCACGGTCACGCGAGTCGCGCGAGCAAATGCTCGCCAACTCGAAGCGCGTTGGCGATGATCGTCAGCGAGGGATTCACAGCTGAGCTCGAGACAAAGAAGCTCGCGTCGACGACGTAGAGATTGTCCAGACCGTGTGCCTTGCAGTTCACATCGAGCACGCTGGTTTTGGGATCATGCCCGAAGCGGACGGTCCCACATTGATGCGCCGTGCCGGCGATGGGGATTTTCTTTCCAAAGTAAAAGTGCGTCGGCAGGAGATGGTCTTCACAACCCAGATGATTGAGCATGCTCTTAAGCTTGGCCGCGAGCCGCTTGTGCGCTTCTAGATTGTTCTCGGTGTAGGCGAGCGTAATGTTCCCATCTTTACCAACGAGCACGCGGTTATTCGGGTTGGGCAGATCTTCCGAAGTCATCCAAAAGTCGAGCGAATGCTTCGCCGCGACATCGAGCGCCAGCCCGGGCGCGAAGGGCGGCGCACCAAGCTTGAGCATTTCAAAGTCTTGTTTGCCGATCATTGAGATGTGGCCCATCGGGTAGTCCCAATCGGAAGAGGCGTAATAGAAGTCGTTCAAGCCAATCGTTTTTTGAAAGACGGTCGGGTTCGGCCGCTTGGAGATCGCGAGCATGGCCGAATTATTGTGGCACATGTAGTGCCGGCCCACCATGTCGGAGGAATTCGCCAGGCCATTTGGATGCTTGTCGTTCGCCGACTTGAGCAGCAACGCTGCTGAGTTGATTGCGCCGGCTGAGACAACCACGATGCTCCCTTTGTAGATTTCTTGCTGTCCGTTCCGCTCGACCACGACACCGGTGACTTCGCGGCCCGATCCACTCGCCTCTAGCCTCGTCACCAAGGCATTCGTAATCATCGTGACGTTCGGATATTGCAACGCCGGATCAACGCAGACCACTTGCGAATCGGCCTTCGCATTCAGCAAGCAAGGAAAGCCATCGCAGGTGTTGCAGCGGATACAGGCGCCTTTTTCCGGTTGCTGCTCGTTCAGCATCACGCCGACAGGCAAATGAAAAGGCTTATGACCGCACTTCTGCCAGTCGTCGTGGAGTTCTTGGATGCGCGGCTCGTGCGAGAGGGCCGGATATTTGTATGGCGCGCTGGCCTTCGGTTCCGTTGGGTCTTCACCCCGATTGCCATGCACGTGATACAGGTGTTCAGCTTGCGTGTAATAAGGTTCGAGGTCGTCGTAGCGGATGGGCCATTCCGGAGAAACACCGTCGTGGTGCTTCACCTCGCCGAAGTCCTGCGCGCGCATACGCAGCAGCGCTGCGCCATAGACTTTTGAATTTCCGCCGACGTTGTAATGAATGCCTGGATGAAACGTCCCGCCGTCCTTGTCCTTCCAGGTTTCCTTGGCCTTGTAGCGGTTTTCAATGAAGACGGTTTTGGAGCTCCAGTTGTCTTTCTCGCGCGGCAGGTAGCCGCCTCGTTCGAGCAGGAGGATTTTCTTTCCTGATGGCGCGAGCTTGTAGGCCAGTGTGCCACCGCCGGGGCCGGTGCCAATAATGATGATGTCGTAGTGAGATGGCATGACGGGTAGTCGAATGAAGAGGGGAGGTCTTACAGGATAGTGGGAGGGGTATAGGGTGGCAGGGCTTTCCTGCTCAGGTGCTGTGGCTCGACCACACTACGTTTCTCAGCTGCTCGACACCGAAACTCGTTCCATCCCAAGCTTCGCTGGATGGAACATCGAACATCAGCATCGCCAGCCAAGGGCTGGTCGCAGCTGTTCAACAAGTGTGGCACCCGAGCCTACGCACAAGTCGCAGGTTAGCCCTGCCGTCCTCACCCCGACGGGAGGGGGGGGAACTAGCGAGCTTGGAAGGAGCATTGTAGGGAGACAGGGCCCCACCTGCTCAGGCCCTCCGGCTCCACCACACCAGTGAAAGAGTACAGTGAAAGAAATCATTTGAACTCATAGCTACTTGTCTTCGAATGTGTGACAGGCTATAAGAATCGCAGTTCATCCGGGCTTCGGCAGCTGAAAAGGTACTGAGATGGCTCCTCGTAGAAAGTATCGTCAACCTCCAATTGTAGAAGCTTTGTGCGAACTGTATTTTGAGGGGTCGGAGTGGGACGATACCGTGTTAGGTCAATTCTATGATCAAGTTAAACCCGACTTCCCAACCAAGCATCAGCGTGAAATTCAAGAAGCCCATGTCATGTTATCTCCAGTTGGGGAAGCCTCAGCTGGCGTAAAGCGGCTTCCGCCGTGGATGCAATTTGTAGCCAAGAATGAAAATCGCCTGATACAAATTGGTCAGGACGTTCTAGTGATAAATCAGCTCCGACCATACCCACATTTCGAGGAATGGGAACCATTGATTTATTCTTCCCTCGAGAAATACCGGAAATTAGCAAACCCGAAAGGCGTCGTTAGACTCGGGTTACGATATATCAATCGCGTAGTCATTCCGCATGCCCAAATTTTGATGGAGGAGTATTTTACGGTCTATCCCCAGGTTCCAAGAGCCATGGGAGACATGCACGGTCGGTTCATGATTCGAGTGGATCTTCCATCCCAGAGGGGTGGGCATGGAGTGCTTGTCACTTTTGGGAGTGCACCACCAGAGAAGCCTGATGAGATCGCATATTTGCTGGATCTTTGTGATATCCTTAAGCCTGTTACCCCTTTGGCATTTGATGAAGTTAACGCTCATGTCAACATGGCGCACGAGAATATAGAGGCTGCATTTGAAGGCAGTATTACCGACAAGCTGAGGGATCTGTTTCAACCGGAGCCATTATGACATCTCTTATTAGTGATCGGGAAACATCGATCTCCTATGCCCATGTCGTTTCTGGGAAAGCAATCCAGGATGTGACCGGCCTTCTTGATGAGGAGTATACACAAGGGAGACTAACATCAATTGTGTTAGGACAGTCATTGGCACGACGCCATAGCATCTTGGAATTACACGGACTTGGCAGGGAAGTCTGGCAGGGGATTGATCCGAAGAAATACATTGATGGGTTAAGAAATGAATGGAACGCTCGTTGAGCGCTTGCATGGCAAACGATGTGTCTGTCTCGATACAGGTGTTCTGATTTATTTTGTGCAGCAAAATCCTCAGTACGTTTCAATTGTCGAACCATTTATTTGCACACATCGTTAGCACCAATCTTCCCGCGATTTCGTCCTACCTCACTCTCCTCGAAGTTTTGGTTCAACCTTTAAGAGGCGGAAATCATAGGATCGCCTCCCAGTACCGAGATATCCTCCTCAATAACGACAATATTCGGTTGTTTCCCCTTGAGCGGACAATCGCCGAACAGGCGGCTGCTATTAGAGCTCATTTTAACTTTAAAACCCCGGACTGCATTCAACTCGCTACGGCCGTACGTGAACAGGCCGATGTCTTCGTGACCAACGATTCTCAGCTCAAGCGCTTTAATGATGTGGAAGTGCTTGTACTTGACGACTTCTTTTTGAGCGGACACGCCTAGCCTAGACGAGAAAGAACTATTACCAACCCCCGTTTCGCGGCGCGCGGCGGGGATTGGTTTATCTGGTTGGACAGTCTATTTGGTCTGTCTAGTTGGTCGGACCAGAGAAACAAGACAAACCTCCGCACCAGACAGACTGTTGTCATTATTTCGCGGCGGGCGGCGGTTTCTCCGTGTTAGGTGGGCAGGGTAATGAGATCACAATGGCGGGCGATGCGTGCAAAGTCCTTATCCGCGGTGAGCAGGGGAAATCCGTGCTGACAGCAGGCTGCGGCAATCAGGAAGTCGATTGGACCGGCATTGACTCCCTTCGCACGGCAGACGGATCGAAGACGGGCGGCGGCGATATAGGTCTGTCGATCCAGCTCAAGCAGCGGATACGGATCGAGGAGGCCCAGCAAGCGGTCGAACTGTTTCGTCGAGCGGAGTCCATCGAGAAGTTCCTGGAGGATATTGCCGATCAGAAAGAGTCCATCGCCTGATTCGAGATGCCAGCGAAAGGCACGGACGTGGGGGTTGTCTTCATCGACCCGCGGTCTCCGAAGGACCAGAGACCACACGGACGTGTCAACGACCAGATTCACGGTCGCGACGATCCTTCTTGTAGTCCCATCCCTTCCGGAATTCGATCGTGCCAAGCGCCTTCAGAATCTTCCGCTGCCGCCGGCGCTGGATGAATTCGGTCAAAGCTTGCGTGACCGTCTCCTTCTTGGTGCGGAGTTTCCCGACCCGGCGGGCACGCTCCAGCAACACATCATCGATTGCGAGATTGGTGGCCATGCCTCCTCCATGTGTAACGGTTACACAGAGAGTACGCCAGGTCGGCGCCGCTGTCAAACCTTAGCATGAGGGGGCTGCTTTGTTGGGTGAAGAGGTGAAGACGAAGGTGGGATTGAGGATAGCCCGTATTGCTCGTCGCGCGGCGGCCTTTGACGGGGTTTGACTCTCCACTCTCCGCATCGTAGCCTGTCCATGACGATCCGATGGAGGCATGCTTGAAACCGATCCCGCTCGCGCTGGCTCCTCTTTCTCTCATGATCCTCTCGGCCTGCGTCGGGCTGGAGGCAAGAGCTCCGCTCCCAACCGCGTCCTCGGTGGATCTTAATCGCTATGCCGGCACATGGTATGAAATTGCACGGTTGCCGATGTGGTTTCAGCGGCACTGTGTCGACTCCAAAGCGATTTATACGACGCAGCCAGACGGCGCAGTCGGGGTGCACAATGAATGCCTCACGGATGCGAGCGGAACCGATCAGGTCGAAGGCGTGGCAACGGTTGTAGATCGCACTACCAGTGCGCGGCTGACGGTGGTGTTCGACAACTGGTTTGCGCGCCTCTTCGGCTCCTCTCGCGAGGGGAATTATTGGATCATCGATCTCGATCCGGACTATCGTACATCACTGGTGGGCACACCGGATCGCCGTTATCTGTGGATTCTATCGCGTACTCCCCGCCTCGAGGAGCCCACGTATGAGCGCCTGATCGCGCTGGCTCAGCACCTCGGCTTTCCCGTATCGAACCTCATCAGGACAACACGCACCTTGGTTCCTTAATCCTGTTTCGCGGCGCAGATTCGTTGACTTCAACAGATGTCTCCTGCACACTCTTCCCTCGACTGGTATTCGCAGAGCGCTCCGATGTATCGACTTCTCCGAAATCTTCTCCTCTGTGGGCTGATCATCTTCTCGGTCACAACAATTAACGCCTGGGATTGTTTCAGCGCGGAGTCCGCATCGACACAAGCCAGTACTTCTGGTTCGAAAGAAGAACGAGTCAGCAAGCTCTTCCCGGCAGCGGCTGTAGTGATGGCGGGCGGGGAAATTGAATTGGTGGCCGAATCCTGTCTGAAAACCGCTTCACCCGTTGCCTCAGCCTCGCCCTCTGAAGATCAAGCCGTTTCCCGTCTGGACCGATGCAAAGAGATTGATGCAAGCAACGCCGATGACACGATGTGGTCGATCACAGGAAACTCGCCGGATTATGAGGACCTCGGCACACTTGAGCTGACGTCCAACACGAACTCTGGCACTCTCCGAGCGATCTACCGGGCTCCAGCTAAAGTGCCAGCCACGAATCCTGTGACAGTCTCTGTCGAATATCAGACGGCAGGAGACGAGGCAAAGAAGCTTGTCCTCGTTAGCCACATGACGGTAATCGACCCACCGAAATGCCAGGAGTATCGCCACGTGACCGAGATCACCGGCCACATGCATTTTGCGTATAACTTCATGGGTACGAATGGCCGAGGTGACAGCATGAAGCCGAGTCAATCCGCGACGGTTGCGGGAGTACTGCGCCAATCAGATGGATCGAATAGTGAGCGCCTCATGTGGCGAGGCCCGATTCAGCACAGTGCCTTGCTCAGCGATGGGCGAACAATGGGAGGGGCTCAGATAAGTCTGAAAGGTACGGGTGTGCCGCACAAGAGTTCGGAAATGGTGTTGCAGATGCGGTTATCGGACTGCACGTACCAGGCTGGTCTTCTCGTCAGTGTCGAGACAGGCGAAACCATCCGCATTGGGTTTGCTGCGATTCCCGAGCAGAACGCCGTTGGTCAGGTTGGTTCGGTGCGAATTGGTGCGCGTCCGATCAAAGACGGCTTGAGTGGATCAGCACTCATGCCGGTCGGTGAACAGGCAGGCCTCAAGGAAACGGGCGACCGCTATTATCCCGGCGGGCTGGGCAAAGACTTTCTGGCGCAAGGCTTTGCTACAGTGGACAGTACCGGCAAGGCAGAGGTGAGCTGGTCATTCGGTCCGGTGAAGTAGTGCGGATTCTTAATGCGCGGGAATATCCGGGCCGATTTTTTCGATAATGACCTGTCTGACCTGCTTGGCGAACCGTTTTGAGACTTCAACATTTTGCAACACGTGGCCGGATTCCGACACGGTATACGACTGGGCTGGAAGCTGCGAGGTGATGACGGCTTCGAAGACGACTGCAACCATCTTGCCGGGTTTTCCCGTTTTACGATTTATGCCGTAGACTTCCTTTAACGAAACTTTGGAAGAGACCTCCACATCGGCGATGGATAACCCCGCGTTCTTGTTTCTTGGGACGAGTTGAATGATGGGATCCGATGCGAACTCGTCCCGAATTTGTTGTGCAACTGCGCCTTTTGATTTTTCAGCCTGCTGCATTTTGCTGTCCAACACCGGCGGGGCCAGGCTGACATAGATGGGGTCCTCTGGTCGTCGCTTGGGCCCGGTGCTGATGGCCTCGAGCTGCTCCGCTCTCTTGGCCTGGATCTTCTCAGCCATTTCCTGAACAGCGATTTGCCGCTTGGCCATAGGATCCTCAGCATCGTGAACGGTCGTTTGCCCCTTCTGATCTGTTTCATACACCAGTGTCTTGGTCCCTTGATCATCAACGCGATAGACTTTCTTTTCTCCGTTGACCTTTGACGTGTAATACCCCCCTGCACAAGCCGTCAGTGTCAGGCTGAGTATGACAGCACTTATGGTGGAGAAGATGGAATCCTTTGACCGATCTGATGTGAGTGTCATGGGCTGCACTCCTTTGCTTTGAGGGATGGTCTACGAGGCGAGGAGCCTCAC
>FRDC01000249.1_pt1 | contig 35226 bp, 46 predicted proteins | sample 1106171 | NCBI WGS metagenome assembly FRDC01 (sample SAMEA3930566, study PRJEB13176) | freshwater metagenome | biome: Drinking water system; feature: drinking water; material: water | place: Singapore | collected 2014-12-20 | reverse complement strand
GCGCCCGTACCAGAGCAGCACCGGCTGCACCATCACCCCCGGCGGCGGCGGCTCGAGCACTTTGAGCATCGGCGTCTTGAAGGGGAGCAGCGAATAGCCGTCGGTGGTCGTCCCTTCAGGAAACACCGTTACCGACCAGTTTTCGGCGAGCGCATCGCGCAGGCGGTTGATCTGGTCGGCCACGCCCAGCCGGTCCTCGCGCGCGACGAATACGGTGCGGTTCTGCTTGGCCATCCAGCCGACGACGGGCGCGGTGCCGATCTCCGCCTTGGCGACGAAGGCGGTGCCGCTCGCGCCGGCGATCGCCATGATGTCGATCCAGCTGACATGGTTGCTGATGAAGAACACGTCGCGCTTCAGCGGCGTGCCGCGCACCCGCACCCGCGCCCCGCAAATGCGCGCGCCGATACCGAGATACACGCGCGGGAAGGGGGAGCCATAGCCGAACAGCTTCACCAGCAAATGGAAGGGCAGCACCACCAGCAACAGCAGCGCGAGGCCGCCCGCGCGCAGCCACAGCCGCACCCAGCCGATGGCGCTCATCCCCGGCGGATCGCCCGCGGCGGCACGGTCACGCGGTGAGACCGCTTCAGGATTTGCGATCAAGCGAAACCCCGTAGAGTTCCATGCGGTGATCGACGAGGCGGAAGCCCAGCCGCTCGGCGATCTGCTTCTGCAGCAGTTCCAGTTCGGGATCGACGAATTCGATCACCCGGCCGGTTTCGACATCGATCAGATGATCGTGATGCGCCTCGGGCGCGGGTTCATAGCGCGCGCGGCCATCGCCGAAATCGTGGCGATCGAGAATCCCCGCCTCCTCGAACAGGCGCACCGTGCGATAGACGGTGGCGATCGAAATGCCCGGGTCGATCGCCGAGGCGCGCTCATAAACGCGCTCGACATCGGGATGATCGTCCGCGTCGGAGAGCACGCGCGCGATGATCCGGCGCTGTTCGGTGATGCGCAGCCCCTTTTGGGCACAAAGCGCTTCCAGATCGATCTTGCGCGGCACCGGCGTTCTTTCTGTATTGGCCTATCGTCATCGGAGATAGCCCGATGCGCCCGACGCGAAAAGGGCCGGCCGATCGCAATGATCGACCGGCCCCCTGTTTGTGCGATGGGCAGGGTTCAGCGCGAGCGGCGACGCTTGGTGCCCAGGCCGATCTTCTTCGCCAGGCTGCGGCGCTGTTCGGCATAATTCGGCGCGACCATCGGGTAATCGGCGGGCAGATTCCACTTGGCGCGATATTGCTCCGGGGTCATCTGATAATGGGTCATCAGATGGCGCTTGAGCATCTTCAGCTTTTTGCCGTCTTCAAGGCAGACGATATAGTCGGGCTTCACCGACGCGCGGATCGAAACCGCCGGTTCCTGCTTAACCTCGGGTTCGGGGGCGGGGCCGCCAAGACCCTGCAGCGCATTGTGAACATTCGCGATCAGCACCGGCAGATCGGACACGGCGACGCTGTTGTTGCTCACATGCGCAGCGACAATATCAGCGGTCAACGTGATGAGCGTTTCCTGCAACTCGTTCGAGGTTTCCATCGTTATCCTTTCTGTCCCTGAAGCCTTGGCCCACATAGGGGCACTGACAGCGCTATCTGTTTTTGACGCGCGCAATGCAAGCAATAATTTTGGTAAACAACCAAGGTTTCAGCCGACGTCGCGCGCCAAGGTAAAGGCGTCGAACAATTGACCGCCCGGTCCGCGGTAATAGCCGCGACGTTGACCTACCTTGTGAAATCCCAATCGTACGTAAAAACCGATGGCGTCGTTGTTGGAGCGAACCTCCAGATACAGGCGCTTTGCCCCTCTGGAGCACGCTTCCTCCATCGCCGAGCGTAATAAGGCACGGCCTACACCCAGCCGCCGCACTTCGGGCAAGGTCGCGAGCAACAGAAGTTCTGCTTCGTCGGCGATCACCCGGGATAGGGCGAAGCCGGCGGCGTTCCCGTTCAGCCGGGCGATTGTCAGCCACACGCCTGGCAAGCTTAACATTCCCAAACATTGGGGCCGCGTCCACGCCTCCCCAAAACGGGGATCAAAGGCGCGCTTCATCAGCTGATCGACCAGGCCCAGCTCGGCGGTGCCCCCGCCGCTGAGCTCGATCACTTGCGTGCTCACCGCGCCGCCGGCTTGGCGTCCGGCGGCCGGCCATAGACCGGGCGCGCGGGAAGCTGCGCATAGGCGGCCGGCAGCAGTCCGATATCGGCGGCGACGGGGAGCATCATCGCGGCCGCCGTCTCGGCGCGGTCGGGGTGGAGCCAGCGCACACCGCTGCCGATCAACGCGATGTCTCCCGCCGCCGCGCGCGCGTCTTCCGGCAGCCGCGAGGCGAGCGGCGCGAGCGCGGCGAAGGGCGAGGCGGCGAAGGCTTGCATGAAGACCTCTCCATGCCCCCCTTCCAGCACCACGGCAACCGTGGCGAGCGAGGGCGCGTCCGCGAATGCACGCGCGGCGATCAGCGCGAGCGCGCTATAGCCCAAGACGGTGGCGTTCCAGCCCAGCCCCAGCGCGCGGGCGGCGGCGAGCCCCACCCGGATGCCGGTGAAGCTGCCGGGGCCGCAATCGACCAGAAGGCGCTCCGCGCGCCCCCCATCGGGCAGCGCGGCGATCATCGGCAGCAATTGTTCGGCATGACCGCGCCCGACCCGGCGATGCGCCGCCGCGATCACCCGCCCATCCGCGATCAGCGCCACCGAACAGGCCGCCGTGGCCGTGTCGATGACGAGCGTGCGCTCGCTCAGTTCTAGGCTCCGGGCAAGGTCACCGCCGGGCCGAGCGCGGAATTAGCAGTGGGCGCGGGCGCCTCGGCCTTGTAGGGTGGCGGGTTGTCGGCGGCAATATAGGCGTGAAGGATGCGGCTCGGGTTCGCGGGCGGCTCGCCGCGCTGGATGGCGTCGACATATTGCATCCCGTCGACGACCCGGCCGAACACGGTATATTTGAAGTCGAGCTTCAGTGTGGGTTCGAAGACGATGAAGAACTGGCTGTTGGCACTGTCTTCGGCCTTCTTCTTGTCCTCTGGGCTGGCGTCGGGCGCGGCGCCCTGGCGCGCGGCGGAGACGGCGCCGCGGGTGTGCGGCAGATAGTTGAACTCGGACGGCAGGTCCGGCAGGTCGGAACCGCCGGTGCCGTCCCCCTTGGGGTCGCCAGTTTGCGCCATGAAGCCGTCGATCACCCGGTGGAAGGTGAGCCCGTCATAGAAATGCTGGCGCGTTAGCATCTTGATCCGCTCGACCGCCTTGGGCGCGACATCGGGGCGCAGCCAGATCGTCACCCGCCCGCCCGTCGACAGATCGAGATAGAGCAGGTTTTCCTTGTCGTTCTGGTCGGCGGGAGCCGGGCGCAGCGAGGGAACGACCTGAGCGGTGGCGGGCGCCACCATGGCGACGCTGGCGGCAAGGGCGAACGCCCCGAAAATCAAACGCATTCCAACCCCACGCTAATCTGGCTTCGGCCCGGCGCCCATAAAGCAGTTCATTTGCGGCGCCAATTGGGCGCGGGCATCAATTAGCTGCCCTTGCGGCCGAATTGATTGACGCGTGCGACGACGTCCTCGTTGACCGCCGGCGAGACGAACTTGCGAATGTCGCCCCCGTAAAAGGCGATTTCCTTCACCCAGCGGCTGGCGATCGGCTGCAGCGCGACATCGGCCATCAGGAAGATGGTTTCGATGCGGTTGTTGAGCTGCTGGTTCATGCCCGTCATCTGAAATTCATATTCGAAATCGGTCACCGCGCGCAGGCCGCGCACGATCACGCTGGCGCCTTCCCGCTCGGCGAAGTCCATCAGCAGCGAGTCGAAACTGACGACGTGGATCTCGCCTTCCAGCCCCGCCACCTCGCGCTGGACCATCGCCATCCGCTCGGCGAGCGTGAACATCGGCGTCTTGCTGGGGTTGGTGGTGACGCCGATCACCAGCCGATCGACCAGCTTGGCGCCGCGCCGGATGATGTCGAGATGGCCGAGCGTCAGCGGATCGAACGTGCCCGGATAGACACCGGTGCGGTTATGCATGGCTTGCCGCCTTCATTGTTGCGGCGCCGGTGGTGGAAGCGGTGGGGCGCCGCTGTCAAGCGCGGCCGAGTCGGGCGTCGAGCAAGGCGATCAACGCGGGCAGATCGGGCAGGGGATCGAGTTCGGCGGCGGCGACCAGAAGCTCGGGGCCACCGCCCCGATCGATCAGGATCGCGGGCAAGGCGAGATCGCCGATCGCTGGATAGGCACGCGCGAAATCCTCGCGGTGATAGAAGGCTTTGCTCTGCGGCAGGGATGCCAGAAATGCTTTCCACGCACGCTTCATCGCGACCGACCCGTACGTGAGCGCGCACAGCGAGCAGGGGTAGCTCGCCGGCGCGACCATCTTGTGCACCGCATCGAGCAACGCGTGGCCCAGCCCTTCATGGGCGTTGTAAACGAACAGCAGGCGGTCGGCGCTCACGCGCCGGCAAGTTCCAGAATCACCGCCCATTCGGCGTCGGTGACCGGCGAAACCGATAGCCGCGACTGCTTGATCATGCGCATTTCCGCCAGGCGCGGCTCGGCCTTCATCGTCGCGAGCGGCACCGGCCTGGGCAGCGGCGCGACGCATTCGAACTCGACCGAGACCCATTTCGGATCGGTGGGATCGGGCTGGAAGCCGCGGGTCACGCGCGCGATGCCTACCGCTTCCTTGCCCTCGTTCGAGTGATAGAAGATCGCCTCGTCGCCCGGCGCCATCGCGCGCAGGTGTATGGCGGCGGTCGCGTTCTTAACCCCGGTCCATTCGGTGCGCCCCTCAGCGACGAATTCGTCCCAGCTATAGGCGGAGGGTTCGGAGCGGATCAGCCAATATGCCATGGCGCCGCTCTAGCCCCAGCTGGCACGGCGCCGCAACCACGTGGCGCGTTGCGCTTGACCTTGCCAAGCTAAACCCCAGATGAACGGTATATTCCCACCGCGTTCAGCCGGCGCGCGGTAGCACGGTCTTATGCCGTGAAGGCGAATCGGCACATGCTGGAGTTGGGCCAAATGAAGAGCTGGATGAAGAAAGGCTTGGTCGCGCTGACGCTGGGGGCGACGCTGGCGACGGCGGCGACCCCCGCTGACGCGCAGCGGTGGTATGGCGGCCGCGGGCGCACCGTGATCGTGCGCGATCGTGGCATCGGCGCGGGCGGGGCGCTCGCGGTCGGCATCGCCGGACTGGCGGTCGGCGCGGCGCTCGCCTCCAACCGGGATCGCTATTATTACGGGCCGTCGCGCGGCTATGGTTATTACGGCCCCCGCTACAACTATTACGATCGTGGCTATTATGACCGGGGCTATTATGGCCCGCGCGCTCATTACGGTCCGCGTGGCTATTATGATGGCTATGCCCAGCATTGCTGGATCGAGCGGCGCTACGATCCCTATTCGGGCTATCCGCTCCGCGTCGAGGTTTGCCGTTAGCATGCCTGTTTGGAAACGCGCCGAGCGCGCGTTTCTAAGCGGCGCCAGCCCACACCCCCACCCGGCCGCCCACAGGATACACTCAATGGGTGGCCGGGTGGGGGCTTGCGCTGGCGCCGTCGCTGCGCCAACGGCGCGGCGCCAACCCTGACGGCCGTTGCGCCCGCGCCGGCTTTGCGCCAAGAGCCCGGCATGACCGAAACCGTTCCCGACCGGATCAGCTGCGATCCGCGCAGCCCCTTTTTCGACCAAGCCGCGCTCGAACGCGGCGTCGGCATCCGCTTCAAGGGCGCCCAGCGCCGCGATGTCGAGGAATATTGCCTGTCGGAAGGCTGGATTCGCGTCGCGCTTGGCAAGAAAACCGACCGCCACGGCCGCCCCTTGACGATCAAGCTCTCCGGCCCGGTCGAGGCTTGGTTCGAGCGGCCGGTGGCGGGCGCGGGCGAGGAAACCGCCGAGGCGTAGAATCGCGCTGAAGCCGGCTGATAAAGTGCCGGTGAAGGCTTCCCCCGCTCCGGCTGCTCTGCCACATTCGTTGCCACCGGGCGCCACCGCCCGGCGACCGCAGGAGCCGCATGAGCCGCAAGCCCACGCCGAAAGCCCCGAGTGAGCGCAGCCGCGCCGAGCTCAGCTTCGATCGCCCGCAATTGATGGCCGAGCTGTTCGGCCAGTTCGACCAGAATCTGTTGCTGATCGAGAACCGCCTGGGGGTGTATATCACCGCGCGCGGCAATCGGGTGGGGCTCGAAGGCTCGGCGGAGGCGGTGGCGGCGGCGCGCGATGTGCTCTCCGGCCTCTACCGCCGGATCATGCGTGGCGAGGCGGTCGATGCCGGGTTGATCGACGCGGAGATCGCGATGGCCGCCGAACCCACGCTCGACGGGATCATCTCGGCAGAGGCGGAAAGCCCGCCGACGGTGATGATCCGCACCCGCAAGAAGACGATCGTCCCGCGCACGCCGGCGCAGGCGCATTATATGCGTGAGCTGACGCGCCACGACATCATCTTCGCGCTCGGTCCCGCCGGCACCGGCAAGACCTATATCGCGGTAGCGCAGGCGGTGGCGCAGCTGATCACCGGCAGCGTGCAGCGCCTGATCCTCTCCCGCCCGGCGGTCGAGGCGGGCGAGCGGCTGGGCTTCCTGCCCGGCGACATGAAGGAGAAGGTCGATCCCTATCTGCGCCCGCTCTACGACGCGTTGAACGACTGCCTGCCCGCCGAGCAGGTCGAGCGGCGGATCGCGTCGGGCGAGATCGAGATCGCGCCGATCGCTTTCATGCGCGGGCGCACGCTGGCCGACGCCTTCGTCATCCTCGACGAGGCACAGAACACCACGCCCGCGCAGATGAAGATGTTCCTCACCCGCTTTGGCCAGAACAGCCGGATGGTGGTGTGCGGCGATCCGAACCAGACCGACCTGCCCGGCGGCACCCGCGCCTCGGGCCTGAACGACGCGGTCGAGCGGCTGGAGGGGATCGAGGGGCTGAGCGTCTGCCGCTTCACCGCCGGCGACGTGGTCCGCCATCCGATTGTCGGGCGGATCGTGGATGCTTATGAGGGCGGCGAATAGCTGCTATGGTGCGGCATGGCTGAACGCGATCCACCCAGGAATATCGCAGTCGATGCGGCCACCGCTGAGCTTGCCCAGCAGCTCGCGGCGGCGCTTGGCGTATCGTTGGCCGAGGCGGTGCACGCGGCGCTTGCCGACAGCCTCGCAGCGAAAGTGCCGGCTCCTGCATCGGCGCCCAAACGGCGCCCGGCGGTCGAGATTCTGGAAGAGCTGTGGAGGGATTTTCCGCCCAGCCGGGGCGGTGTCGCCAGCACTGACAAGGCCTTTTTCGACGAGCTTTCGGGCGAACTGTGAAGCTGTTCCTCGATGCATCGGCGATCGTGGCTATGCTGCGCGAGGAGGAAGATGCGCTCGATCTCGCACGGCGAATGGACGCGGCCGATCAACTGCTTTGGTCGCCCATCAGTTGTTGGGAAAGTGTGGTCGCGCTTGCCCGGGCGCCTGATATAACACCCGCGCTGGCCCGTGCCGTAGTACTGGCCTTCGGCGCGCGCTACGCGATCGACACAATCATGATCGGCGACGCGGAATTGGCCGCGGCGGTCGATGCCGCCGACCGTTACGGCAAACGTTCCGGCCATCCCGCGCAACTCAATATGGGCGATTGTTTCGCTTATGCTTGCGCGCGGGTAGCTGGCGCGCGCCTGCTCTATAAAGGTAACGACTTCAGCCAGACGGATATCGCCTGATGCTCGACATCGCGGTTCTGATGGAGGCGCCTTGGCAAGACGATGACGCTTGGGAACCCCTGGCCACCCGCGCCGCGACCGCCGCCCTTCTCGCCACACCGATGGCAGGGTTGATCGATGCCAAGCCTGCGATCGAACTCTCCATCCGCCTTGCCAGCGATGCCGAGGTGCGGGCGCTCAACCGCGATTATCGCGGGAAGGACAAGCCGACCAACGTGCTCTCCTTTCCGATGCTCGACGCGGACGATCTCGCGCGACTCGATCGTCTCCACGGCGAAATCCTGCTCGGCGATATCGTGCTCGCGTATGAAACCTGCGCGCGCGAAGCGGCCGAGCGCGGCATCTCCCTCGCGGATCATGCGACGCATCTGATCGTTCACGGGACGCTCCACCTGCTGGGCCATGATCATCTTGAGGATGAGGAAGCCGAAGCCATGGAGCGGATCGAGCGTGATGTGCTACAAGGGCTTGGCTTGCATAACCCTTATGAGGACTGACACCCGCTAATGCCCGACGGCCAAAGTACCGACGCCGCCTCTCCCGACGGCGGCTTGTGGCGCAGTTTCCGCGCCTGGATCTTCGGCGAACCGCATGACGATTCGCTGCGCGCGCAGATCGAGGAAGTGATCGACGCGCATGAGGACGATCCCGCGCCCGATGCCAAGGGCGATCTTTCGCCGCTGGAACGCCAGATGGTGCGCAACCTGCTCCATTTCGGCGAGCGCGACGCGGGCGACATCGGTGTGCCGCGCGCCGATATCATCGCGGTGGAGGAGGGCACCAGCTTCGCCGAATTGGTGAAGCTGTTCGCGGAAGCCGGGCACAGCCGGCTGCCGGTGTACCGCGAAAAGCTCGATACGATCATCGGCATGGTCCATATCAAGGACGTGTTCGCGATCCTCGCGACCGGCGCCGAGCATCCCGAAAGCATCGCCGGGCTGATCCGCGAGCCGCTGTTCGTGCCGATGTCGCGCGGGGCGCTCGATCTGCTGGCGGACATGCGGCAGAAGCGCGTGCATCTGGCGATCGTGCTCGACGAGTATTTCGGCACCGAGGGCCTCGTCACCATCGAGGATCTGATCGAGGAAATCGTCGGCCATATCGAGGACGAGCATGACGAGGCGCCCCAGGCGCTGCTCATCCCGATCGACGATGGCGGGTGGGAGGCCGACGCCCGCGCCGAACTGGAGGAAGTCGCCGCCGTGGTCGATCCGCGGCTGGGGGTCGCCGAGGAGGATATCGACACGATCGGCGGGCTCGCGGCCTTGCTCGCGGGCCAAGTGCCGGCGGCGGGCGCGCTGCTCGATCATCCCAGTGGCTGGCGGATCGAGATCGTCGCCGCCGATGGCAAGCGCGTGCAACGCCTGCGCCTGCACCCGCCCTTGCCGGCGCTGGCCGAGGCCGGAGGCAAGTAGGCTTCTTGTAAATTCTTGGCAGCTTCCCATTTCTTGCGGGTGCGCCAAGGTTGGGCGTGCTTTTTTTACCTTGAGCAGTTGCGGTTGTGGTATCGGGTTATGTCATCCGTGCCGCCAGCTAGGCTGACTTTATGGCCGCCGGTGTCCCTCCCTTTCGCCGGCGGCCACCCGCTTCTCGGCAACGCTTAGCCGAATTTGTCGGCCCGCCGCTGCCCGACCAGCAGCCCCGCCTCGAGCCGCGCGCACAGCGCCGCATAATAATCGCGCAAGAACCCCTCGTCGTCGCCATCATCGGCAAGCGCCGCCTTGGCGCGGATCGCCGCCGCGACAACGCTGATCGCGTCGCGCCGCCCGGCCCGGAGCACTTCCTCCAGCGTCTGCAGTTCATATTCGCCGTACAGCGCGAGCGCGCTCTCGGAAAAGCGCCGCGCCGGCCGCTGCACCGCCAGATCGGTGGCGAGCGCGCGCCGCTCCGCTTCCACCACCCAGGTGCCCGCGAGCAGATCGCCAACGCGCAGCCGGTCGCGATTGAACAGCGGGAAGAACAGGAAGATGCCGCTCCACAGCAGGGCGGCGATCGCGAAACCGGCATCGCCGTTACTGCCAAAGCTCTGCCCGACCGCGAAGGAAAGCGGCAGGAACAGCTCGATCTCGCGCATCGCGTTGCGCGCGATCACCGCGCCGCCGGTAAGCCGCGCCCCGTCGCGCGCGACGACACGCAGACCGAGCGCGCGCTTGCCGGGGGTGGCGCCACGCCCGCCCATTTCGAACAGCACGAACCAGCCGTTGCGCAGCAAGAACGACACCACCAGCCACAGTATCTCGAAGATCGCGCCGACCTGCGCCCGTGCCCCATCCAGGATGAACGCGATCAGCAGGGTGAACAGGATCAGCGTCGCGAGGATCAGCGCGGCGTCGATCATGAAGGCGCCGGCGCGCGCGCTCGCGCTCGCCAGCCGCAGTTGCAGGTCGACGCCCTCGGGGGTGACGAAGCTGCGCCGGGGATCGGGCGCGGCGCGTTTAGGCGGCGCCATCGCGGCCCCCGCGTGGCCAATAGAAATAGCCCAGCCACAGCGCCAGCATGGCCAGCCCGATCAGCGCGCGCGCGCCGTCGCCCTGCACGCTTTGCCGCCCGATGCCCTCCAGCACCCCCGCGACCGCGAGCATCACCACCGTGCCGCCCATCACCGTGGCCGCGAGCCGCCCCTGGGTCACCGCCGCCTCCAGCCTGCCTTGCCGCCCGGGAAAGGCGAGCGCGGTGCCGATCCGCAAGCCCGCGGCCGAGCTTAGCAGGATCGCGAAAATCTCGGTCGTGCCGTGGATCGACAACCACGCGGCGAGATTGGGGCCAAGCCCCGCCGGTACGAACACCGCGAACAGCGCGCCCATTATCAGGCCGTTGAAGATCAGCAGCATAACCGTCGGCACCCCGAAAGCGAAGCCGAGCGCGAAGCACAGGATCGAGACCTGGGCGTTGTGCGTGAAGAGGAAAGTGGCGAAAGTGGCGAGCACGCCTTCGCGATTGCCGTTCGGTGCATGGTAGAGCGTTTCGCGCAGCGTCGCGGCGCTCGCACCGGGAACGCGCCCGCCCGCCATTTGCGGATCGATGATCGCGCCGTACAGGCTTGGGTCGTGGCGGATCAGCACATAGCCGAGCACCGCGCTCACCGCGAACAGGACGAACGCGACCAGAGTTTCGCGCCATACCGCCTGCACCGCGCCGGGCCAGCCGCGCGCGAAGAAGTCCCGCAGCTGGGCGTTGAACGACACCGGCACGCCGTAGAGCTGGAAATAGGCGCGGCGCGACAATTGCTCCAGATAAGCGACCAGCGCGCGGTCGAGCGAGGTTTCTCGCGCGACGGACAGCGACGACAGCGTCGCGCGGTAAAGCAGGGGCAGCGCGAGCAGATCCTCCGCGGAGAGCGCGGTCACCTTGCCGCGCTCGAGCTGGGCGAGCAGCGCGTCGAGCCGCTCCCAATCGGCCTGATGCGCCGCGCGGAAGCGGGTCGCGTTGACGAGAACCGGGCCAGCGCCCGCCGCGTGCGTGCTCATAGCAGATTCCGTCGCTTCAGATCGGCATAGCCGGCGACCAGCCGCTCGCCGACCCGGTCATGCTCGCTTTCGATCACGCGCACCCCCAGACGCTGCAACCGGGTGATGACCAGCTGGCGATCGTGCAGCAGCGCGCCGGCGGTCACCGCCCGTGTCACGTCCTCGGCGGTTTCGGGAGCGCGCGCGGCGATCGTCTCCAGTTCCTCCTCGCGCAGCACCACGACAAGCAGCAGATGGGCCTCGGCGAGGCGCGCGACCGCGCGGACCAGGAAATCGGCGGCGGCAGGATCGGTGAATTCGGTGAACAGCACGATCATCGAACGCCGGGTAAGCCGCTTGGCCAAAGCGGTGAGCGCGAAGGTGTAGTTGCTTTCCGCGGCGCTATAATCGATCTCGGCGGCGACGTGCTGCAACTCGGCGAAGGCGCCGGGGCCGGACACGAAGCCGCTCGCCAGCCGCGGCCGCGCGTCGAACGCCTCGATCGCGACGCGGTCACCCAGCTTGAGCGCGACCCAGGCGGTGAGCAGGCTGGCCTGCACCGCGCGGTCGATCCGCGGCAGGCCGGCGACCGGCTCGCTCATCTGCCGGCCGCAATCGACCACGAACAGGATCTGGCTGTTGCGCTCGGCACGAAATTCCTTGGCGTGGAGCTTCACGTGGCGCGCCGAATGTTTCCAGTCGATCCGGCGGCGGTCCATGCCGGGGTGGAAATCGACCAGCGTGTCGAACTCCTGCCCGTCGCCCCGGTCGATCTGCGCGAGCAGGTCCTGGAAGGCGTGGCGCTGAAATATCTGCGCCGCCTGGGTCCGCACCCCGCCCAGATCAGGCAGCACGCGCGCGGTGGCGCCCGGTTTCACGACCCGCTGATGCCAGGCAAGGCCGAGCGGCCCGGTCCAGCGCGCCCATAATCGCTCGGCGATCAGCAGCCCGCGCCGGCGCGGCACCACCGGCAGCGCGACCCGCACCGCGCCACCATCAAGCGCCACGCGCACCCGGTTGTCCTCGGGAAAGTCGGGCGCGCCGCTCACCCCCAGTGCCAGTTCGGCGCGTCGCGCCAGCCCGCCCTGCAGGCGCAACGTCAGCCAGGCATCGGTCGCGACACCGATTGGCAGTGCTTTCGGCCAGTCGAGCGCCAACCGCGCGCGCGCCGCGCCCAGCAGCGCGTCGGCGGCGACGAGCAGCAATACCGCGAGCGGCCAGAACAGCGCCAATTGCCAGCGCGTCGGCGCGATCACCGCGAGCAGCAGCGCGGCGGGCGCGCCAAGGCTCGCCGCCAGAATCGCCGCGCGCGCGGGATAGATCAACGCGGCACCTCGATCTGGGCGATGATCGCCGCGACCGCTTCCTCGATCGAACGCCCGCTGATCTCGGCCGCCGGCGACAGGATCAGCCGGTGGCGCAGCAGGGCGGGGGCGAGTGCCTTCACATCGTCGGGGATCACGAAATCGCGCCCGTCGAGCGCGGCGCGGGCGCGGGCCGCGCCGGCCAGCATCGCGCCCGCGCGGGGGCTCGCGCCGCTTTCGATTTCGCCGGAGGTGCGCGTCGCCCGCACCAGCGCGACGATATAGTCGATCACCTCGTCAACCAGCCGCACCGCGCTGACGGTGGCGAGCGCCGCTTCGATCGCGCCCGCGTCGGCGCAGCGTTCGACGCCCCACTCGGCGGGGTCCATCGCTGCCGTGCGCGCGCCATGCGCGGCGATGATCCGACGCTCCTCATCGGCCGAGGGGTAATCGACGCGCTGCTTGAACAGGAAACGATCGAGCTGCGCCTCGGGCAGCGGATAGACGCCTTGCTGCTCGATCGGATTCTGGGTCGCGACCACCATGAAGCGCGGGCTGAGCGCCAGGCTTTCGCCGTCGATCGTCACCTGGCGTTCCTGCATCGCCTCGAGCAACGCCGCCTGGGTTTTGGGCGGGGTGCGGTTGATCTCGTCGGCGAGCAGCAATTCGGTGAAGATCGGCCCCCGTGTTAGGGTGAAGCTGCTCGTCTGGAAGTTGAACAGATTGGCGCCGATGATGTCGCCCGGCATTAGATCGGGGGTGAACTGGATGCGCCCGTAATCGAGCCCCACCGCGCGCGCGAAGCTTTGGGCGAGCAACGTCTTGGCGGTGCCCGGCGGGCCTTCGAGCAGGATGTGGCCGCCGGCGAACAGCGCGACGAGCATCAGCGCGAGCGTTTCGTCCTGCCCCACCACCGCCTTCGCCACTTCGCGCCGGATCGCCTCCGCGAGCGTGCTGACTTCGTCGACCGTCACCCGATTTTCTCCTCGAACCAGTTGTGCAGCGCTCGTGCCCGGATGCTGAGCGTATCGCGGTCGTTCGCTTCCGAAAGCGCGGCGGCGAGCGGGCTGAACTTGGCGCCGCCTTGCGCGTCGAGATAGGCGTCGAGCGCCGCGCCGCGCAGCCGCGCGGGCGCCGCCAGCCGCCGCGCGGCAAGCTCGCGCAGCAAGGTTGCGTAGCGCGCGCCCAGCCGACGTTCGGCGCGGGCGCGGCGGACGAGCGCGGCGGCATTGTCCACCAACGCAGCCTTGCCGAACGCGATCGCCCGCGCGCGCGGCAGGGGCGGCCCGAACCGCGCGAACGCCTGCCAGCCGGCGAGCAGCAGCGCCGCGAGCACCGCCATCGTCACCGCCAGGAAAGGCGGCTCGAAAGCGAGGCGCAGCACATTGGGTTTCGCGCCAAAGCCGTTCATTACGAGGTCGAAGCCAAGGCTGCGATCTTCCGGCGTCAGCGCCGCGAGCAGCCCGAGCGCGGCCTTCGCGTCCTCCAGCCTGCGCAGCCCGCGATTGTCGAGCAGATCGGGGTCGGCGAGCAGATATTGCGTGGTGCCCTTCACCCGGGCTAGCACGATGCCGCCCTTGCCGTCGCTCAGCAGCGGTTCGAGCAGCGGCCCTGCCATCACCTGCAGCGGCCGTGGCGCGGTGAACTTCAGCCCTTCGAGCGGCGCGTCATGCGCGACCAACGGGGCGCCGCCGCTGCTATAGCGGCCGACCCGGATCTTCACCGCCGGCGCGAGCGTCCTCTCAGGATCGCCGCGGTGGATAAAACCGGCCTGGCGGACCCAGCCGGGATGATCTCGATCAGGTCCGACCTGCCATTTGGTCATCACGAACAGCGTCGGCTGCCGGGGCCGCTCGCCGAGAATCTCGCTGAAATCCTGCGATCCGCTGTCGGGGGTGACGACCAGCAGCCCGGGATTGCCCCAGAAGCGCTTGTCACGGATCATCATCGGCGATCCGCCGGTCGCGCGGGCGAGGCGAACGATGCCGCTGAACCCGGTCGCGGCGTTGGACAGGGCGTGGCGATCGCCCACGCCGAAGCGCGGTGTTTCGGGAAGATAGGCGCCGAGCCCCAGCGTGGCGGCGAAGCCGATCAGGCCGATCACCAGCAGCAGCACGACCACCGCCGGGCGAAACACCTGCGTCTCGCGCGCACGACCGACCGCGACGTCGCTCATCCCTGCCAGGCCTGGCCCAAAGTGAAGCGCGCATAGGCGTCGCGCGCCTGCCGCCAATCCTCCGCGCTCACCGCGCGGCCGCCGAACAGGCTGCGCTCGACAAGTCCGGCGATCCCGGCGAACAGGCCGCGCGCCGGTGCCGGCACCGCCTCGGCGCGCGCGAGCTCGCGCGAGGTGAGCGCGGGCTGCACCAGCTGGGGGCGGCGCGTGGCGATGTCGTCGATCGAGCGGCGCAGCAGATGGTGCGCCGCCTCGGCATAGCGCCCGGCGGCGGCGAGCGCCTCCGCCTCCTCGAGCCAGCGGCGGACCGGCATCGCCTCGGGCTGCCAAGCATCCTCCTCGATCACCGGCGCGGTGCGCGGCGCGCGGCGTGGCAATCGCCACTGCCCGGTTCGCAACCGCTGGACGATCAACATCACCGCCAAGCCCACGACCAGCGCGATCAGCCCCCAGAACAGCAAGCGGGCGATGATCCCCGCCGGCAGCAGCGCATCGAGCCACTGGAACAGCCGCACCAGCGGTTTGACGAGCCAGCGGAGCCACTCGCCTACCGCTTTCGCCCAGGCGGGCGGCGGGGGCGGCGGGGTTATCGGAGGCAGCTGGAACTGAACATTGGGGTCGCTCACCAGCGCCTGATGCGCGGCGGCCAGTTCCGTGCCACTTTGCTCGCTCGCTCGCGCCACGCTCACTCCCTCGCTGTGTGCCATGCTTAGCGCGCGTATATCGCTGCGCAACCAACAGTTTTGGCTGGACAGCCAAATCACGGCGCGGCAGCCTTCAAATCGAACCGAAGCGCTGACTCGCAGGGGGCAAGTAATGGCGACGCGGATTTATGAAACGGATCGTCAGGTTCCGATCGGCGAGGTGATCGGCCGCAGCGCCGGCTTGTTCCGAACGAACCCGGCGGTGATGCTTGGCGCACCCCTAGCGGTGACCCTGCTGCAAGGGGTGCTGGTAACGGGCGCGGGCGTCTCCGGAATTTATGGACGGCGCCAAATTCTCGATTTCTTCAGCGGGCTCAGTGATCCGGCGACGTTCCTGGGGGTTATCGGCGCTGGCGTGGTGCTGTTCCTGATCGGGCTGGTGGCGCAACTGATCCTGCAGGGCATCGGTGTCGTCACCGCCGCGGCGGCCGCCGATGGCGAGCAATTGTCGTTCGGCACCGCGCTCGGACGCGGTCTCGCCGCTGTCCCTCGGCTGTTGCTGTTGTCGATCCTGCTGTTCGGAATCGTGATGCTGTTGTTTTTCGTGCCCCCTGTTGTGCTGGGTGCTGGGGTGGCCGCGACCGCGGGCGGCGGTGCTCCGGTCGTGCTGCTGGTGGCGCTGATCTGGCTGGCGATGGTCGTCGCGGTGATCTGGCTGGTCGCGATGTGGGCGGCGACCCCAGGCGCGAGCGTGGTCGAACGGCGCTGGGCGATCGCGGCGATCCGGCGCAGCGCGGTGCTTACCCGGGGGCTGCGCTGGCGGATGGTCGGGCTCTACTTGGTGATCTTCGCACTGTATATCGGCGTCGGCGCGGTGCTCGCGATGGTGCAGGGGCTGTTGCTCGGCATCGACTCCTTCTCGGTCGCGCGCGGCAGTTTCAGCTCGGCGGGCGGCGGCGCGGCGGCGCAGGTGGTCAACAGCGTCATCTCGATCACGGTGCAGACCTTCGTTGGCGCCTATGTCGCGGCGATCCACGGGACGCTGTTCGGCCTGCTCCGCCACCGGCGCGAGGGGTTGCCGAGCGCGCACCTGAGCGAGGTGTTCGCCTGAGCGGACGTTGACGGCGCCGCCCGTGCTCGCCTAAGCCCTTGCGCGCGCTTGGTCCCCGTGTTCGCGCGGGGTGAAAAGGGAATGGGGTGCAAGTCCCCGGCTGGACCCGCAACTGTAAGCGGCGAGCCATGCCGTCATCATGCCACTGGGTTTCGGCCCGGGAAGGCGACGGCATCGGCGCTGACCCGCGAAGCCAGGAGACCTGCCCGGCGCCGATCGTCCATCAGCCCGCCGGGAAGCGCGGGCCGATACGGGACATATCCCGCGTGACGATGCCCCGCCGGAATCGGCCGGCGGGCGAGCGATGGCGGGTTATGGGCAACGGAGCGACCGGGCCGAGCCGAAGGACAATCGCGGGCGCGGCCATGCTGTGGCTCGCGGCGCCGGCGCTCGCCGCGCGCGCGGCGCCACGCCGGATCGTCTCGCTCAGCCCCTGCACCGACGCGATCCTGATCGAACTGGTCACCCCCGATCGCATCGCCGCCTTGAGCCATTTCTCGCACGATCCGATCGGTTCGACGATCGCCGAGCGTGCCGCGCGGCTGCCGATCACGCACGAAACCGCCGAGGAGGTGGTGCTGCTCAAACCCGATCTGGTGCTCGCCAGCCGCCACACCGATCGCGCGACACGGGCGGCGCTGGCGCGGGCCGGGCTGACGGTCGAGCTGTTCGACGTGTGCGACACGATCGAGGCGGCGCTCGCCGAGATCGCGCGGATCGCGGCGCTGGTCGGGGAGCCCGGAGCGGGGGCAAAGCTCCGGCGCCGGATCGAGATCGCGCTCGCCTGCGCTTCGGCGCCGCTTGGCTGGCAGCCACGCCCGGCGCTCATCTTCCAGCCCAATGGCTTCGTCGCGGGCGGCGGCACGTTGCCCGATGCGCTGCTCCAACGCGCCGGCTTCACCAATGCCGCCGCGCATTACGGCGTGCGCAAATGGGGCACGGTGCGGCTGGAAGACTTGCTCCAGGCGCCGCCCGCGATCCTGTTCCTGGGCGAACATGGCCGCGCGCCCTGGGCGGACCGGGTGCTCACTCATCCCGCGCTCGCCAAGCTCGCCGGGCACACGCCGCGCGTCACCTTTCCCGAACGGCTGCTCTATTGCGCGGGGCCGGCGATGGTCCGCGCGGTCGCGACCTTCGCGCGCGGGCGCGAGGTGCTGGCGTGAGCCGCCCCGCCGCCACCATTGTCGCGCTCGGCACCGGCGTGCTGCTGCTCGGTCTGCTGTCGCTTTCGGTTGGGCGGGTGTGGATCCCCTTGAGCCTGTGGGGCGCGCCGGGTCCGCTCGGGGTGCTGCTGTTCGAGCTCCGGCTGCCCCGGACGCTGCTCGCGGTGATTGTCGGCGCGACCTTGGGGCTGGGGGGGGCGGCGCTGCAGGGCTATACGCGCAACCCGCTCGCGGATCCGGGGTTGCTCGGCGTGTCGGCGATGGCGTCCTTGGGGGCGGTGCTGTCGCTTTACTTCAGCCTCACCAGCTTCTGGCTGCTGCCGACGATGGCGATCGGGGGGGCGGGCGTGGGCGTGCTGCTGCTGCTCGCGCTGGCGGGGCTTACTGGCGGCACGGTGACCTTCGTGCTCGCGGGCGTGGTGCTGCAAACAGTCGCGGGGGCGGGGATCGCGCTCGCGCTCAGCCTCGCGCCCAATCCCTGGGCATCGGGGGAGATCATCAAATGGCTGATGGGCTCGCTGCAGGACCGCAGCGTCGATGATCTGCGTTACACACTGCCGCTGGCGCTGGCGGGCGGAGCGTTGGTGCTCGCGACCGCCCCGGCGCTCGATGCGTTGACGCTGGGCGAGGCGGGCGCGCGGTCGCTTGGCGCGCGGCTCGGGCTGGCACGGCTGATGCTGGTGGTGGGCGTCGGCCTCGCGACCGGGGTGTGCGTCGCGGCGACCGGCGTGATCGGTTTTGTCGGGTTGATCGTGCCGCATCTGCTGCGCCCGCTGGTCGGGGCGCGCCCGAGCGCGCTGCTGGTGCCGAGCGCCTTGGGCGGCGCGGCGCTGATGCTCGCCGCCGACATGGCGGTGCGGCTGCTGCCGACCGCCGAGGAAGTGCGGCTGGGGGTCGCGCTGTCGGCGCTCGGCGCGCCGTTCTTCCTGGCGCTGGTGCTGACGCTCCGGCGGCGGCTGCTATGATGCCGCTGCCGGAGGGCGCCGTTCTTGCGGCGGACGATGTACGGGTCGCGCTTGGCGGCCGCCCGGTGCTCGCCGGGGTCAGCGCGCGGTTCGCGCCCGGCGCGGTGAGCGTCGTGCTCGGCCCTAACGGCGCGGGCAAATCGACCTTGCTCGCCTGCCTCGCCGGGCTGCGCCCGCCTGACGGAGGTAAGGTGACGCTCGGCGACCGGCCGATTACCGGCTGGCGGCCCCCGGAACGTGCCCGCGCTTTGGGCTTCCTGCCGCAAATCCCCGAAATCGCCTGGCCGGTAAGCGTCGAGACGCTGGTCGGGCTCGGTCGGCTCCCCTGGCGCGGGGCGAGCAGCGCCGCCGAGGACAAGGCCGCCATCGCCGCCGCGCTCGACACCGTGGGCATGAGCGCGTTCGCGCGCCGCGACGCGACCAGCCTGTCGGGTGGGGAGCGGGCGCGGGTGCTGCTCGCCCGTGCGCTCGCCGGCGCCCCGCGCTTCCTGCTCGCCGACGAGCCGCTCGCCGGGCTCGATCCGGGGCGCCAGCTCGACGCGATCGCGCTGTTTCGCGCGCAGGCGGCGGCGGGGCTGGGGGTGCTGCTAACGCTCCACGACCTGCCCCTCGCCGCGCGCGTCGCCAATCGGCTGTTGCTGCTCCATGAGGGGCGGCTGGTGGCGGAAGGGACGCCCGCCGAGGTGCTGACTCCCGAACGGCTGGCGCAGGTTTACGGCATCCGCGCGCGCGTCACCGCCGGGGAGACGGGGCTGGCGATCGACTTGGTGGAACGCTTGTGACGCCGCTCGACCCCAACCTCATTACCGCTCTGCGCGCGAAGCTCGATGCGCAGGCCAAGCCGCCCGGCGCGCTCGGCGCGCTGGAGGCGCTCGCGGTGAAGCTTGGCGCGATCCAGGGCACGGTCACCCCAGGCGTCGAGCGGATCGAGGCGCTGGTGTTCGCCGGCGATCACGGGCTGACCGAGGAGGGCGTCGCCGCTTATCCGCCAAGCGTCACTCCGGCGATGGTGCGCCTGATCCTGAGCGGCCGCGCGAGCGTGAACGCGCTCGCCCGCGCGGCGGACGTGGCGGTGACGGTGGTGGATGCCGGCGTCGCCGCCGATCTGCCGCCGCACCCCGGCCTGATCGACGCCAAGCTCCGCCCTGGCACCCGCAACGCCGCGCGCGAGGACGCGCTCAGCCCCGCCGAGGTCGATGCCGCGCTCGCCCGGGGCGCCGAAATCGCCGCCGGGCGCGCCGCGGACGTGCTCGCGCTCGGCGAAATGGGCATCGGCAATTCGTCGAGCGCGGCGCTGCTGATGCACCGCCTGCTCCCCGCGCCGCTCGACGATTGCATCGGCCTCGGCGCCGGCCATGACCCCCAGGGCTTCGCGCGCAAGACGGCCGCGCTCGAACGCGCCGCCGCACGGAGCGACGCCCGCGACCCCCGCGCGGTGCTCGCCGCATTCGGGGGGTGCGAGATCGCGATGATGGCGGGCGCGTTCATCGGCGGCGCGCGCGCGGGCAAAGTAATGTTGGTCGATGGCTTCATTGCCTCGGCCGCCGCGCTTGCCGCGATTCGGCTGGAGCCCATGCTCGCCGAGCGGCTGATCTTCGCGCACCGCTCGGCCGAGCGCGGGCACACGCTGCTGCTCGCGCAACTGGACGCGGCGCCGCTGCTCGATCTCGGGCTGCGGCTGGGCGAGGGGACCGGCGCCGTGCTCGCCGCGCCGCTGCTGCGCGGCGCCGCACGGTTGCTGGCCGAAGTCGCGCCGCTCGCGGAGGTGCTGTGAGGGGTTTCGTCGTCGCGCTGCAATTCCTGACGCGGCTGCCGACCCCCGCGCTGCCCGATTTCCAGCCGCAATGGATCGCCCGCGCGGTGCCCTTCTTCCCGGTGATTGGCTGGCTGGTTGGCGCGCTCGCGGGGGCGGTGTTCTGGGGGATCAGCCTGGTGCTTCCCGGCTGGCCGGCGGCGATCGCGGCGCTTGCCGCGGGGCTGCTGGTGACGGGCGGCTTTCACGAGGACGGGCTGGCCGACACCGCCGACGGGCTCGGCGGCGGCCTCACCCCCGAGCGGCGGCTGGCGATCATGAAGGACAGCCGGCTCGGCAGCTATGGCGCGCTCGCGCTTTGGGCGGTGCTGAGCTTCAAGGCGGCGCTGCTCGCGCGGGTGGCGCCCGTGGAAGGCGCGCTCGCGTTGGTGCTGGCGGGGGGCGCCGCGCGCGCGCTGGTCACGCCGGTGATGGCGGGGATGGCTTACGCACGCGATCCGGCCGAGGCGAAGCTGAAGCCTGCGCCCGAAGGCGTGCGCTCTTGGGAGGCGGCGCTGGCGCTGGTGATCGGGCTCGCGCCCTTGCTGCTGCTGCGTCCCGTGGCGGGTGGGGCGGGCGCGGCGCTCGCTGCGCTTGTGGTGCTATGGCTCGCGCGGACCGCCCGCCGGCTGATCGGCGGCTGGACCGGCGACGTGCTCGGCGGCTGCGAGGCGCTCGCCGAGGCGGCGTTGCTCGCCGGGCTCGCCGCTGGATGATCGTCTTTGGGCCGGAAAGCGCGGCGGGCGTCGCGCCAAAAACCGCCTGCTGGCTGCGCGCGCGCTCGCCCGGTGGGCCGAAGCAAGCCCAGGGCGTGGATTTGGTGTTCAACGACATCGCTGAATCCCGCCCCGGGCTGCTCGCGCCCGACGCGGAGCTGATCGCGCGCGCGCTCGCCGCGCCGCTTCCCGCGCTGGTGACGTGCTTCGCCGGCGTCAGCCGCTCGACCGCGCTCGCTTATGCGCTCGCCTGCCGCGCGCGGCCCAACGCGGCGCAGGCGCTGGCCGAGGAGCTGCGCGCGCTCGCGCCTTGGGCGACACCCAACCCGCTGGTCGTCGCGCTCGCCGACGCGGCGCTGGGGGCGGGCGGGGCGATGATCGCAGCGATCGCGAGCCTTGGGCGGGGCGTGGAGATCGCGCGCGGCGGGCTCGTCCTGTGGCGGCCCGGCAAGGGCGGTGACGTGCTGGTCGAGGCGCTGGGGCCGCTTCCCCACGTTTGAACGCAACGCCCGGGATGCGAGGGCCGGCGCGCCGGCGGTAGGTGGTGCGCACCCACCAGGAGAAGCGCCAAGTCCTTCCGCGTCACCGGGCTCGATCCCGCGCCCTTCGTCCCGCTCTATGGCCTCAGCGACGCCGAGCTCACCGCGCGCGGGGTGCGGCGCTACCAGGTCAATGCCCATCCCGGCTTTCCCGACCGCGTCGAGCTGCGCGATCTGATGCCCGGCGAAACCGCGCTGCTGCTCAATTACGAGCATCAGGGCGCCGATACGCCCTATCGCTCGCGCCACGCGATCTTCGTGCGCGAGGGCGCGACCGAGGCGTTCACCGCGGTGGATACGCTGCCCGAGGTGATCCGCGTCCGCCCGATCTCGCTGCGCGCGTTTGACGCGGCGGGCGAGATGGTTGACGCCGATCTCGCCGATGGCGCCGCGCTGCTGCCGGTGATCGAACGCTTCCTCGCTCGCGATGACGTCGCCTACTGCCACGCCCATTATGCCAAGCGCGGCTGCTACGCGGCGCGGATCGAGCGGGCGTGAACTAGGCGGTACGTTCCGGGACGGCGGCGGCGTCCTCCCGTACGATTTCGGTCGGCGCCATCGCTTCCCACGGGAAGACGAACCAGTCCTTCACCACCGACCGATCGAGCTGGCGCGCGGCATACTCAACCCGCGCCGAGGAACGGACATTGTCGAGCAAGGTCGCGAAGCGGATCGCGCCATCGGGCGCCCCCGCCGCCGCCAGCTCGCCGCGCAGCCGGGTGATCGTGCCGCCGCTGTCGTTGATGTCGTCGACGAACAGCAGCCGCTCGCCCGCCGCCGCACGCTCGGCGAGGCGGACGAGCGGCGCGCCCGAGAAATCATGCACGTTCGACGAATAATCGACCGAGAGCATTGGCCAGCCGGTCGCGTGGCTGAGATAGACCGCTGGGGCCAAGCCGCCGCGGCCGATGCCGATCAGGAAATCGGGCGTCCAGCCGCTCGCCGGGATCGCGCGCGCCAGCTCGCGGACATCGGCGACGAACGCCTCATAGGGAACGGGGGTGAGCTTAGGCATAGGCGTCGAGCTTTGCGAGCAGCGGCGCCTGTTCGGCGGCGCTCAGGAACGATCCGGTGATGCTGTTGCGCGCGAGCTGCTTCAGCGCCGCGCGATCCAGCCCCCGCCCAGCGGCGACCGCGCGATAATTGTCCGCGACATAGCCGCCGAAATAGGCGGGATCGTCCGAATTGATCGTCGCCTTCAGCCCCGCCCCCAGCATCGCGTCGATCGGGTGATCGGCGATGTCGCCCACCACGCAGAGCTTCACGTTGGAAAGCGGGCATACCGTCAGCACCATCTGCTCGGCGGCGAGCCGGGCGACGAGTTCGGGATCATCAAGGCTGCGGTTGCCGTGATCGAGCCGGTCGATATGCAGCAGGTCGAGCGCCTCGCGCACATAGTCCGCCGGGCCTTCCTCGCCGGCATGGGCGACGCGCTTCAGCCCCATCTCGCCCGCGCGGGCGAAGACGCGGGCGAACTTGCTCGGCGGGTGCCCCAGTTCGGACGAATCGAGCCCGACGCCCGTGATGCGATCGAGCCAGGGCTCGGCGGCCTTCAGCGTCGCGAAGGCGGCGTCCTCGTCCAGATGGCGCAGGAAGCAGAGGATCAGTTTGCTGGTAAGGCCATGCTTCGCCTCCGCCTCGGCCATGCCGGCGAACAGGCCATCGACCACCTCCGCCATCGGGATGCCGCGATCGGTATGCGTTTGCGGATCGAAGAAGATTTCGGCGTGGACGACACCGTCCGCCGCCGCGCGATCGAAATAGGCGGTGGCGAGGTCGCGAAAATCCTCGGCGGTGCGGAGCACGTCGGCGCCGGCATAATAAATGTCCAGGAAATCCTGAAGTTTGGAGAAGTTGTACGCCGCGCGCACCTCCTCCACGCTTGCGAACGGCAAGGTGAGTCGATTGCGCTGGGCAAGCGCCACCATCAGCTCGGGCTCCAGGCTGCCCTCGATATGCAGGTGAAGCTCGGCCTTGGGCAGGCCGGTGATGAAGGCGTCGAGCTCGGTCATGGCCATGGCTTTTAACGTGGCGGGGCCAAAACGAAAGCGGCCTCCCGCGCCGGCGGGCGCGACCACTTGCATAAAATGCGCGCGGCGCCACATCGCGGGCCATGAGTGATCCGATCAAGTGGCACGGCACGACGATCCTTTCCGTGCGCAAGAATGGCAAAGTGGTGATCGCGGGCGACGGCCAGGTCTCGATGGGCCAGACGGTGATGAAGCCCAATGCGAAGAAGGTCCGTCGGCTGGGCGACGGCGCGGTGATCGGCGGCTTCGCGGGCGCGACCGCCGACGCCTTCACCCTGTTCGAACGGCTCGAACGCAAGCTGGAGCAGCATCACGGCCAATTGCTCCGCGCGGCGGTGGAGCTCGCCAAGGATTGGCGGACCGACAAATATCTCCGCAATCTGGAGGCGATGCTGATCGTCGCCGACAAGGATGTGACCTTGGTGGTGACGGGCAATGGCGACGTGCTGGAGCCCGAGGCGGGTATCGCCGCGATCGGTTCGGGCGGCAATTTCGCGCTCGCCGCCGCCCGCGCGCTCGCCGATTACGAGGCCGATGCCGAGACGCTTGCGCGCAAGGCGATGCAGGTCGCGGCCGACATCTGCGTTTACACCAACGGCAATTTGACGGTCGAAAGCCTGCCTACTTCCTAGCCCTCTCCCCCTTGGGGGAGAGGGTTGGGTGAGGGGCTGCGCCTGGTGCGCCGCTTGAGTTTCTTATCCCCCTCCCCCAACCCCCTCCCCTGAAGGGGAGGGGGCTTACGAAATTCAGGACAGAAGAATGAACGACGCCCTTACCCCCAAAGCCATCGTCGCCGCGCTTGACGCGCACATCATCGGCCAGAGCGACGCGAAGAAAGCGGTCGCGGTCGCCCTGCGCAACCGTTGGCGCCGCCAGCGGCTCGGCGCCGATCTGCGCGACGAGGTGACGCCCAAGAACATCCTGATGATCGGCCCCACCGGCTGCGGCAAGACCGAGATCAGCCGCCGCCTCGCCAAGCTCGCCGACGCGCCGTTCGTGAAGGTGGAGGCGACCAAATTCACCGAAGTCGGCTATGTCGGCCGCGATGTCGAGCAGATCGCGCGCGATCTGGTCGAGGAAGCGGTGCGCCTGGAGAAGGAACGCCGCCGCCAGGCGGTGAAGGACAAGGCCGAGGACGCCGCGATGGCGCGCCTGCTCGACGCGCTTACCGGCAAGGGTGCCTCCGAAGCGACGCGCGAAGCCTTCCGCCAGCGCTTCCGCGACGGGCATCTCGACGACAAGGAAGTCGAGATCGAGGTCGAACAGGCGCCGCAAATGCCGTTCGAAATGCCCGGCGGCGCGCAGGTCGGGATGATCAACCTGGGTGAGATGATGGGCAAGGCGTTCGGCCAGCCGCCGCTCAAGCGCCGCAAGCTCCCCGTGCCGGCCGCCTGGGCCAAGCTGGTCGAGGAGGAGGCCGACAAGCGCCTCGATCAGGACGAGGTGAGCCGCGCCGCGCTTGCGGACGCCGAAGCCAATGGCATCGTCTTCCTCGACGAGATCGACAAGATCGCGGTGTCGGATGTGCGCGGCGGCTCGGTGAGCCGCGAGGGCGTGCAGCGCGATCTGCTGCCGCTGATCGAGGGCACCACGGTCTCGACCAAATATGGCCCGATGAAAACCGACCATATCCTGTTCATCGCCTCGGGCGCGTTCCATGTCGCCAAGCCCAGCGACCTGCTGCCCGAACTTCAGGGCCGCTAGCCGATCCGCGTCGAGCTGAAGGCGCTGACCGAGGCCGATTTCGTCGCGATCCTTTCCGACACCAAGGCCTCGCTGATCGCCCAGTATCGCGCGCTGCTCGGTACCGAAGGCGTGACCATCGACTTTACCGATGATGGCATCCGCGCCGTCGCCCGCATCGCCGCCGAGGTGAACGGGCAGGTGGAGAATATCGGCGCGCGGCGGCTGCAGACGGTGATGGAAAAGCTGCTCGAAAGCTTGAGCTTCGACGCCGAGGAACGGCAAGGCGAAACCGTGGTGATCGACGCCGCCTATGTCGATCGCGAGCTGGCGAGCATCGCGCGGAATACCGATCTCAGCCGGTTCGTGCTGTAACAGATAGCCCGGGGCGCCGGCTCAGCGCTTCGGCGCCTCGGGCTTGTCATACGGCGTGAACTTGCCGAGGAAGCAATAAGCGGCGGAAAACGCACCGTTGCGGCCCTGCACCTGGAACCGGTCCTGCGTGCACAGCTGCGTGCCGAACTGGTTATCGAACACTAGGATATTGTCGCCCAGCAATGGCTGGCAGCGGTCGCGCAGCGTGTTCACCCAGAGCCGGCGGCCGTTCTGGCGATAGACCAGATGGCGCTGGTCGACCCGATCCGGCCCCATCAGCCGGCGTCCATCGACGCAATCGGTGGGCGTGCCGGCGACGCGCCCTTCGATCGCCTTGGCAAGCTCGGGCGAGGGCGCGTCGAGCTCGGCCGCGCCGGTGGCCCCGCCAGCGACAAGCCCGGCGAGGATCGCGGCGACCCAGCGCTTCACCGCTTCACCCGCTTGTACGGGGTAAACTGGCCGAGCGCGCAACTGCCCGTCTGCACCCGCGAGATGACGTCGACCGTCTGGATGATCTGTCCCGAACAGAGCAGCCCCGCCTGGAAATTCTGCAGGATCAGGGCGTCGCCGCGTTCGGCGCCGCGGCAGCCGGGAGCGTTATTGGCGAAAATCTCGTCGCGGCCGAAGCGGTAGAGGATGGTGTCGCCGATCGTCGTCGTGTTGTAGGTCCCGCGCCGCTCGTTGATGCACGTCTGCGGCGCCCCGGCCTGCTCGAAACCGTCAAGCGCCCGAGCGAGCCGCGCGCTGTCGGTCGCTTCGTCCTGCGCCCGTGCGGCGCGTTGTTCCGGCGTTGAGGCGCAGCTTGCCAGCAGCACCAACGGGATCATGGTCAAGCCTCGCATGGCACTCCCTTTTCGCACGCGATGCCCCCGTCGGTAGTTTTAGCCTAGGTCAGCCGCGAAAGCTATCCTTCGCCGCGCGCAGCGCCGCGAGTTCGCCGACATTCTCGGCGCGGATGAACGGGTTGGTCGCCGCTTCCAGCGCGATGCTGGTCGGCACCGTCGGCAGCCCCTCGGCGCGTGCCGCCGCGACCGCCGCCATGCGTTCGACGAGCGCCGCGTCGTCCGGTGCGAGCGACTGCGCGAAGCGGCCGTTGCTCGCGGTATATTCATGCGCGCAATAGACGGCGGTTTCGCCCGGGAGCGCCGCGTACCGCCGCATATTGGCGAACATCTGCTCGGCGGTGCCCTCGAACAGGCGGCCACAGCCCATCGCGAATAGCGTGTCGCCGACGAAGATCAGCCGGGCACCCGCCAGATGATAGCTGATATGCCCGGCGGTATGCGCGGGCGTCTCCCACACCGCGGCCACATGGCCGCCCAGCCGTACCGTGTCGCCCTCGCGCACCAGTCGATCGGCGGTGGGGATGCGCGCGGCTTCGGCGGCCGGCGCGATCACCGGCACGCCGTGCGCGGCCTTCAGGGCTTCGTTGCCGCCGGTGTGATCAGGGTGCCAATGCGTCGTCCAGATCGCGCTCAGCCGCCAGCCTCGCCGGGCGAGTTCGGCCTCGACCGGTTCGGCGACACCGGGATCGACCACCACCGTCTCGCCCGAGGCGGGATCATGCGCCAGCCAGATATAATTGTCGCTGAGCGCGGGGACGCAGGCGATCTCCAGCGCCATCACCAATGGCCGGTGTTGGGCATCGAAGCCCAGGGCTCCTGCGGCGGCAAATGCCCGTCCTGCAGCAGCTCGATCGAGATGTTATCGGGGGTGCGGACGAACGCCATGTGCCCATCGCGCGGCGGGCGGTTGATCGTATAGCCCGCATCCATCAGCCGCTGGCAGGTGTCGTAGATATTTTCCACCCGATAGGCGAGATGGCCGAAATTGCGGCCTTCGCCATAGACTTCGGCCTCGCCATTTTCGGGCGGCCAATTATAGGTCAGCTCCACCTGCGCCTGTTCGTCGCCGGGCGCCGCCATGAAGATCAGAGTGAAGCGGCCCATCGGGTTGTCGAACCGGCGCACCTCCTTCAGCCCGAGCAATTCAAGGAATTTCACCGTCTTGTCCGGATCTTGGACGCGGATCATCGTGTGGAGATATTTCACGCAAACGCACTCCCTGATGTTCGCAGGCTAGATAGGGGCGGCGGCGCTTCCGGCCAAGCTAGTCGCTCGGCCCATCCAGTGGGTCGCCGCCGGTCGGGTGCTGGCGCTCGCGGTAGAAGGCACGGACGAAATCCCAAGCTTCCTCGGCGGTTTCGACGAAGCGGAAAATCTTCAGGTCACGCGGCGAGATCACGCCTTCCTCGCACAGCGCCTCCCAGTTCACCACCCGGCGCCAGAAGCCCTCGCCGAACAGCATCACCGGCATCGGCTCGATCTTGCCGGTTTGGATGAGTGTCAGCAGCTCGAACAGTTCGTCGAACGTGCCGAAACCGCCGGGGAAAGCCGCGAGCGCGCGCGCGTGGAGCAGGAAGTGCATCTTGCGCAGCGCGAAATAGTGGAATTGCAGGCTGAGCTTGGGGGTGACGTAGGGGTTGGGCGCCTGCTCGTGCGGCAGCACGATGTTGAGCCCGATCGATTCGGCGCCGACATCGGTCGCGCCGCGGTTTGCGGCTTCCATGATCGACGGCCCGCCGCCCGAGCACACCACGAACTGGCGCCGGCCAGCGGCATCGCGCGGCACCTGGCTGACGATCTGGGCGAGCTTGCGCGCCTCGTCATAATATTTCGATTTCTCGACCAACCGCTCGGCGATCCGCCGCGCTTCGTCGCCCTCGGCAAGTTCGAGCAGCGCCTGCGCCTTGGCGGGCTCGGGGATGCGCGCCGAGCCATAGAACACGAAAGTGGAAGCGATCCCGGCTTCCTCCAGGATCAGCTCGGGCTTCAGCAGTTCCAGCTGGAAGCGCACCGGGCGCAAATCCTCGCGCAGCAGGAAGTCCATGTCCTGAAAGGCGAGGCGGTAGGCGGGGTCTTCGGTCTGCGGAGTGCGGATCGATCCCTTGGCGGTTTCGGCGTCCTGGCGCGCGGGGGCGAACAGGCGGTTGGGAATTTTGGCGTCGCTCATTTCCCCGGCCCTAACCCAGCCGAACCGCTACGGCTAGCGGCAGAAGCCGGCGCGATCATCCTCCAGATGAAAATGGTTGTAGTGTGCCGCATTATAGTCGGGGCTGAGCACCGTGCCGAACCGCTTGCAGGCGGAGGCACGGATCACGCGGAGGAACTCGGCGGTGGCGGGGTCGGGCGAGCGCCACCCGTCCTGCACCGTGATGCGCCGTCCGTCTGTCAGCATGAAGCCGCTGACATCCACCGCATTGCCCAGCGCATGGCCTGACAGGCGCGTGTAAGCGGGGGCGGTGCCGACGGTGTTGCGGCAGGCATAGCTCCCCATGGTTTCGATCCGGGCAAGCTCGCCGCCCAGTATCTCGCGCGCGGCGGGCGCGACGCCGTTCCGCGCCCAGCCGATGAAGGTGCGCGCGAGCCCGCAGCGCATCCCTTTGATGCCGGTGACGGGAACGCCAATGTCGATCAGCTGTACCGCGCCGATCAGCTGGCAACCGCCGCCATAATCGCGGTCCGGCAATGGTGAATAGCGCACGCCCTGGCGCGAGAGATCGGCGAAGCAGGCCTGCGTTTCGCGGCTGGTCGGCAGGTTAAGCGTGACCGCTGGGCTCGCTCGCGGACGCGGGGGCGGCGGGGCGACGCGGTCCCCGCCAAAACAGCCGGCGAGCAGCAGGGCAAGGCCGAAGGCGGGGGCGCGGCGGGGCATGGCACTCCGCCTAGCGCGTGATGTTAAACGCTGCGTTAACCAAGCGAACGGCGCCGCCTGTGGTAATTTTTCATCAGCGCCATTGACGATGCGCGAAAGATCGTTACCGGGGTCGACGGGCCACGCGGTCCCAACGCCGCGCGTGCTCTCTGCAAGGAGAGTTGACATGACTGAATTCGGCGCCCCAGCGGCGCGCACCAAGCCGTCGGTGAAGCCGGCGCGTCCCTTTTTCTCCTCCGGTCCCTGCGCCAAACCGCCCGGCTGGTCGGCCGACAAGCTCGCGACAGCGTCGCTCGGCCGCTCGCACCGTTCCAAGATCGGCAAGGCGCGACTCGAACGCGCGATCGCGCTGACCCGCGCGGTGCTGCGCGTGCCCGACACCCACCGCATCGCGATCGTACCGGGCTCGGATACCGGCGCCTATGAAATGGCGATGTGGACGATGCTGGGCGCCCGGCCCGTCACCGCGCTCGCCTGGGAAAGCTTTGGCGAGGGTTGGGTGACCGATGCGGTCAAGCAGCTGAAGCTCAACCCCACCATCCTGCGCGCGGATTATGGCGCGCTGCCCGATCTCGGCGCGGTCGATTGGGGGCATGACGTGTTGTTCACCTGGAACGGCACGACCAGCGGCGTGCGCGTGCCGAACGGCGACTGGATCGCCGCTGACCGTGAAGGCCTTAGCTTCGCCGACGCGACCAGCGCGGTGTTCGCGTACGACCTGCCTTGGGACAAGCTCGATGTCACCACCTTCAGCTGGCAGAAGGTGCTGGGCGGGGAGGGGGCGCACGGCGTGCTGATCCTCGGCCCGCGCGCGGTCGAGCGGCTGGAGGGCTATACCCCTGCCTGGCCGCTGCCCAAGATTTTCCGCCTGACGAAGGGCGGCAAATTGGTGGAAGGCGTGTTCGCGGGGGAGACGATCAATACCCCGTCGATGCTCGCGGTCGAGGACGTGATCTTCGCGCTCGAATGGGCGGAAGGGCTCGGCGGGCTCGACGCGCTGATCGCGCGCAGCGACGCCAATACGGCGGCGCTTGATGCGATCGTCGACGCGCGCGACTGGCTGGGTCACCTCGCCGCCAATCCCGCGACGCGCTCCAAGACCAGCGTCTGCCTGACGGTCGCGGGCGCCGATGCCGCGCTGATCAAAAAGCTGGCGGGCCTGCTCGAGGCCGAGGGCGCGGCGTTCGACATCGCCGGCTATCGCGACGCGCCGCCGGGCCTGCGCATCTGGTGCGGCGCGACGGTCGACACCGCCGATGTGGAGGCGCTCGGCCCGTGGCTCGACTGGGCTTATGCGCAAGCGCGAGGCGGCTAGACGCTCCTAGCCCTCTCCCCTTCAGGGGAGAGGGTTGGGAGAGGGGCCAGGGAGCAGAGCGGACGCCCTGCATCTTCCCCTCTCCCCGACCCTCTCCCCTGAAGGGGAGAGGGAGTGAGCCACCTTTTGCATCCCACCCTCACCCCAGCCCTCTCCCGCACGCGGGAGAGGGGGAAGTTCAGGATCGAACCATGCCCAAAGTCCTCATCTCCGACAAAATGGACCCCCAAGCCGCCGCCATCTTCCGCGCGCGCGGCGTCGAGGTCGATGAAATCACCGGCAAGACGCCCGATGAACTGAAGGCGATCATCGGCGATTATGACGGCCTTGCTATCCGTTCCTCGACCAAGGTGACCAAGGATATTCTGGCGCACGCCACCAATCTCAAAGTCATCGGCCGCGCCGGGATCGGCGTCGACAATGTCGATATCCCCGCCGCGAGCGCCAAGGGCGTGGTGGTGATGAACACCCCCTTCGGCAATTCGATCACCACCGCCGAACACGCGATCGCGCTGATGTTCGCGCTCGCCCGCCAGCTCCCCGAGGCGGACGCGAGCACCCAGGCCGGCAAATGGGAGAAGAACCGCTTCATGGGCGTGGAACTCTACGCCAAGACGCTGGGGCTGATCGGCTGCGGCAATATCGGCTCGATCGTCGCCGAGCGGGCGCTGGGCCTGCGGATGAAAGTGATCGCCTATGATCCCTTCCTCACCCCCGAACGCGCCGTCGAGCTGGGGGTGGAGAAGGTCGATCTCGACACGCTGCTGGCGCGCGCCGATTTCATCAGCCTGCACACCCCGCTCACCGACCAGACGCGCAACATCCTCTCGGCCGAGGCGCTGGCGAAAACCAAGAAGGGCATCCGCATCGTCAATTGCGCGCGCGGCGGGTTGATCGACGAGGCGGCGTTGAAAGCGGCGCTCGATAGCGGCCATATCGCGGGTGCGGCGCTCGACGTGTTCGCCGAGGAGCCGGCCAAGGCGTCGCCGCTGTTCGGCACGCCGGGCTTCGTCTCCACCCCGCATCTCGGTGCCTCGACCACCGAGGCGCAGGTGAATGTCGCGATCCAGGTGGCGGAGCAGATGGCCGATTATCTGGTGAGCGGCGGCATCACCAACGCGCTCAACGTGCCCTCGCTGTCGGCGGAGGAGGCGCCCAAGCTGAAGCCGTACATGGCGCTTGCCGAGAAATTGGGCTCGCTCGTCGGCCAATTGTCGCACGGCGCGCTGGGCGGCGTCGCGATCGAGGTGGAGGGGGCGGCCGCCAGCCTCAACCAGAAGCCGATCACCAGCGCGGTGCTCGCCGGTATGCTCCGGGTCCATTCGGACACGGTCAACATGGTCAACGCGCCCTTCCTGGCGAAGGAGCGCGGGCTCGACGTGCGCGAGGTGCGGCATGACCGCGAGGGTGATTACCACACGCTCGTCCGCGTGACGGTGAAGACACAGGCCGGCGAGCGTTCGGTCGCGGGCACCCTATTCGGCGATCAGGCGCCGCGCCTGGTCGAACTGTTCGGCATCAAGGTCGAGGCCGATCTCGCGGGCCACATGCTCTATGTGGTGAACGAGGACGCGCCGGGCTTCATCGGCCGGCTGGGAAGCACGCTCGGCGACGCGGGCGTCAACATCGCGACCTTCCATCTTGGACGCCGTTCGGCGGGGGGCGAGGCGGTGCTGCTGCTCTCGGTCGACGAGCCGGTGACGGCGGCGCTGATCGCCCAGGTTCGTGCGCTCCCCGGGGTGCGCACGGCGATGGCGCTGGGGTTCGCCTGACAGCGCCGCCCCGCGCCAGATAAAAAAGAGCGGTGATCCGATCGTCTCGGATCACCGCTCCCGTTTTCAGAAGGTCGTGTTAGGCGGGCTTAGGCGCCCGCGACCTCGGCGATGTCGATCTTGATGCCCGCGCCCATGGTCGAGCTGATCGCGATCTTCTTGACGTACTTGCCCTTGGCGCCCGAGGGCTTGGCCTTCACCACCGCGTCGACCAGCGCGTCGAAGTTCGCGCGCAGGTCTTCGGCGGCGAAGCTCGCCTTGCCGATGCCGGAGTGGATGATGCCCGCCTTTTCGACGCGGTATTCAACCTGGCCGCCCTTCGCCGCCTTCACCGCTTCGCCGACGTTCATCGTCACGGTGCCGAGCTTGGGGTTGGGCATCAGGCCCTTGGGGCCGAGGATCTTGCCGAGCCGGCCGACGACGCCCATCATGTCCGGGGTCGCGATGCAGCGGTCGAAATCGATCGTGCCGCCCTGCACCAGCTCCATCAGATCCTCGGCGCCGACGACATCGGCACCCGCCGCCTTGGCTTCATCGGCCTTGGCGCCGCGCGCGAACACGCCGACGCGCACCGTCTTGCCGGTGCCCTTGGGAAGCGTCACGACGCCGCGGACCATCTGGTCGGCATGGCGCGGATCGACGCCCAAGTTGAGCGCGACTTCGATCGTCTCGTCGAATTTGGCGGTCGCGTTCGACTTGGCAAGCGCGATGGCTTCATCGACGCCGTACAGCTTGTCGCGGTTGACGGCGGTGGCGAGAGTCTTCGCCTTCTTGGTCAGCTTCGCCACGGTATCAGCCCTCCACCACGTCGACGCCCATCGCGCGGGCGGAGCCTTCGATGATGCGGGTCGCCGCTTCGATATCGTTGGCGTTCAGATCCTTCATCTTCACCTGGGCGATCTCGCTCAGCTGCGAGCGCTTGATCGTGCCGGCCTTCACCTTGCCCGGCTCCTTCGAGCCCGACTTCAGGTTCATCGCCTTCTTGATGAGGAAGGTCGCGGGTGGCGTCTTGGTCTCGAACGAGAAGCTGCGGTCGGCATAGACCGTGATCACCGTCGGGATCGGCGAGCCGACTTCCAGATCGGTAGTCGCGGCGTTGAACGCCTTGCAGAATTCCATGATGTTGACGCCGCGCTGACCGAGCGCGGGGCCGATCGGCGGCGAGGGGTTGGCTTTGCCTGCAGGAACCTGCAGCTTGATATAGCCGGTAATCTTCTTGGCCATTGATCTCACTCTATAGGGGGCGGCACGCGGTCACCCGGTTCAAGTTTAGCGGTTCAAGCGGCTGAAAGCCTCCCGCACGGAAGCGCCCGGCGCCCGAGTCGGGCGGTACGGCGAAGGCGCGCGCATAGCGGCACGAAGCCGCTCGCGCAACTTACTTGACGCGCTCGACCTGCTCGAAATCGAGTTCGACCGGGGTCGCGCGGCCGAAGATCGACACCGACACCTTGACCTTCGACTTGTCGAAATCGAGGCCCTCCACGGTGCCGTTGAAGCTCGCGAACGGGCCTTCGAGCACCTTCACCGCGTCGCCGATCTCGAAATCGACCTTGATCTTGGTCTTGGTGGTGGGCGCCGCTTCGTCCTTGGTCGAGAGCATCCGCGATGCTTCGCCATCGCTGATGGCCTGCGGTTTGCCGTTCGGCCCGAGGAAGCCCGTCACTTTGGGCGTGTTCTTGACGAGGTGATAGACGTCGTCGTTCATCTCGAGCTTGGCGAGCACATAGCCAGGCATGAACTTGCGCTCGACCTGGATTTTCTTGCCGCGCCGGGCCTCGGTGACGGTTTCGGTCGGCACTTCGATCGCCTCGACCAGCTGTTCGAGCCCGAGCCGGGTCGCCTCGGCCATGATCGCGTCGCGAACCTTGCCTTCAAAGCCCGAATAAGCGTGAATGATGTACCAGCGCGCCATAAGTCCCTTCCGGCCCTTCCTTACTTCGCCAGGTTCAGCAGCAAGTTGACGATCGCGTCGAAGAAGGCGTCGATCGTGAAGAAGAACAGGCCGAGCATCGCGGTCATGATCACTACCATGATCGCGGTCATCCGCGTTTCTTTCCAGTTGGGCCATACCACTTTCGCGGTTTCGGCGCGCACCTGGCGGATGAATTCAGTCGGGGTCGTCTTCGCCACGCCATTTTCCTTCGTTGATCCTAGTCGCCGAACATAGGCTTCCCGTCCGGCCCCGCCAAGCGGGCACCGACGCTGATCCTATTTGCGATTTCGGATTGGTTCGCGCTTACGATGCTTCGCGGGCGCGCGCAAGCGGGTTTGGCGGCAGCCATAGGGTGAAGCGGGTGCCGTCGACACGGATCGGGTGATAGCCGCGCGCGCGGGCAATGGCGGCGAGGGCGGCGTCGCCGTCGGGCTCGGCGCCGGTCAGTACCGGGCCGAGCGGCGTGGTGGGGAGAGTGGCAGTGCTCAGCAGGTGCAGGCGCCGCTCGGCGGCTGGATCGAGCAGTCCCTCGGCGCGAAAGTAGAAGGGGCCGGCGGCGAAGCGGGGGTCGATCGCGAGCCCCGCGGCGGGCAGATATTGCGGCGAAAGTGTCGCCACAGCCCCGCCCGCGCCCGTGCCGCGCAACGCCGCGCCAATCGCGTCGCTCTCCCGCGCGGCGCGGGGCATTGCCAGCCCCTGCCGGGCCGCGCCGAGCAACGCCTCGATCGACAGTGACAGGCCGGCGCCAACGAAGATCGCGGTCGCGATGCGCAGCGGCCGCGAAGGCGCGGCGATGCTCCAGCCCCGCGCCAGTTGGACGAACAGCGGCGGCAGCAGCGGCAGCAGATATTGGCGCCA
>FRDC01000161.1_pt1 | contig 35301 bp, 40 predicted proteins | sample 1106171 | NCBI WGS metagenome assembly FRDC01 (sample SAMEA3930566, study PRJEB13176) | freshwater metagenome | biome: Drinking water system; feature: drinking water; material: water | place: Singapore | collected 2014-12-20 | reverse complement strand
GGCGGCGGCGGCGGCGGCGGCGGCGGCGGCGGCGCGCATATCCTTTGCTGGAATATTGCGCGCAGCAAAGGATATGCCCAACGCGCGAAATGTAAATTTTTGAGCACGTGATCCACTCACCAGCGGCAGCACGCGCAACGCGCTGCGGCACGCCAAAATCTGCGCCCAGCTTGGCGGCTTATCCTGCAGCCACCGCTGAAATGACTCGCGATCTTCGATGTTCGCCATGTCCCATATCGTCGATCATCGACAATCATAACGCAAGCGACCCGCCCCGACTTACACCGAATAAACCACCCACCCCCCTGTCACACGCCTGTCCCCAAACCCCGCCATAGCCCCGCCCATGCGCTTCTCCACCCGCCTCCTCGCCGCGTTGCTCGCCGCAGGCTTGCAGGCGTGCGTCACCCAACCCGCCAAGGCGCCGCAAGTCGCGCGGGTCGCCCCGCAAGAAAAACGCGCGCCCGTCGTCATCCTCGTCTCGATCGATGGGTTTCGCGCGGACTATCTCCAGCGCGGCGTCACCCCCAATCTCAACCAACTCGCCGAGGCCGGGATCAGCGCGGCGATGCGGCCGAGCTTCCCCAGCATCACCTTTCCCAATCATTATACGCTCGTCACCGGGCTGCGGCCCGATCGCAACGGGATCGTCGGCAATCGCATGGAAGACCCCGCGCGTCCCGGCGAAGTCTTCACCATGCAAAGCGACCAGCCCTATTGGTGGAGCCAGGCCGAGCCGATCTGGGTGACCGCCGAAAAGGCCGGCATCCGCACCGCGACGATGTTCTGGCCCGGCAGCAACGTCGATCTGGGCGGCGTGCGCCCGCGCGACTGGGCGCAGTTCGCCGGCGCGATCAGCGATCGCCAGCGGGTGGACGGCATCATCGATTGGCTCCGCCGCCCCGCCGAAACGCGGCCGCGCTTCCTCACGCTCTATTTCGATCTGGTCGATCACGCGGGGCATGAGTTCGGCCCCGACGGCGCCAAGACGACCGCGGCGGTGGCCGAAGTCGATGCGGCGATCGGGCGGCTGCGCGTCGAGCTCGTGCGGCTCGGCCAGCCCGCGACCTTGGTGATCGTCGCCGATCACGGCATGGCGGCGACCAGCCCCGATCGGGTGATCAAGCTCTATGGGGCGGTCGACCCCAAGCTCTACCGCGCGATCACGGCCGGGCCTTATGCCGGGCTCGAGCCGCAACCGGGGCAGGAGGCCGCGCTCGGCGCCGCGCTCGCCCGGCCGGTCGCGCATATGCAGTGCTGGCCGAAGGGGGCGATCCCACCCGCGCTTCACTATGGCGCCAACCCCCGTGTGCCGCGCTTCGTCTGCCTCGCCGAGCCGGGCTGGCTGATCCTCGACAAGCCCCCCGAGCCGACGCGGCCGCTGCGCGCGGGCGGGGCGCATGGCTATGATCCGTCGGCGCCCGAGATGGCGGCGCTGTTCATCGCGAGCGGCCCCGGCATCAAGCCGCTCGGCCGGCTGGCGAGCTTCGACAATGTGAGCGTCGCGCCGTTGCTGCGCGATCTGCTCGGCTTGCCGCCGGCAAAGCTCGACGGCGACGACGCGCCCTTCCGCGCGGCGTTGGTGCGTTAGACATTAGTCCCCAATTGCTCCCATGGCCGAGGATGGGCCGCGCCGGCCCTATTCGTCGGGCCGAAGCTGTGGCAGAGCTTGATCTCGGTCAACCCGGCGTTCCCGTGGATGCCCGTCGCACCTGGCATCATCAAGGGAAGGGCTGATGATCTATTTCGAGGATTTGGCGGTCGGCCAGACGGCGCGCTTCGGCAATTATCACGTCACGCGCGAAGAAGTGATCGCTTTCGCCGAACGTTATGATCCCCAGCCTTTTCATCTCTCCGACGAGGCGGCGGCGGCGACGCATTTCGGGCGGCTGGCGGCGAGCGGTTGGCATAGCTGCGCGATGACGATGGCGATGATCGTCGAGAATTTGCGCACCAGCCGCCAGGCCGGGCTCGGCTCGCCGGGGGTGGACGAGTTGCGCTGGCTCAAGCCGGTTTACCCCGGCGACACGCTCAGCTGCGAAACCGAGATCATCGAGACGCGCCGCTCGCGCAGCCGCCCCGAGATGGGCAGCTATCGCAGCCGGATGATCGTGCGCAACCAGCATGGCGAGCCGGTGCTGAGCTTCGTCTCGATCGCGCTCATCGCGACGCGGCCGGCGGGCGCGGCAGGCGCCTAGCGCGGTTTCCGATCCGATTGCATCGGATCGCCGCTCTAGATCTTTGATTTACCGCGATTTCCGAGTCGGCAGCTGCTCCCCCCCGCCTGGCAATCGCTCTAGCGCCGATAGCCGCGCGGCACGTGGCGGAAGCCGCGCCACTCGTCGCGAAACGCGCCGCCGCGCCAGCCGCGCTGGCGATCGAGCCAATAGCGTTGCTCACCATAGGTCCAGCGGCGCGGCGCGCGATAGCGATCATAAACATAGACGCCGGTGCCGGGGTAATAATAGTTGCCGTACCAGCCCCAATAGGGCCGGCCATAAGCCCCATCATAATAGCTGTAATAGCCGGGACGATCATAATAATCGTCGGCGCATGCCGCCGTCAGGCCAGCGAGCGCCAGCGCCGCGCCGAGCGCCACGCGCTTGTCGAGCCGATAAGCCATCGCATCATCTCCTCACCCACGGTCAACCCGGCGAGCGGCCGGGGCGTTCCGTGCGCGGCGATCATGGTAGAGCGAAGCTTAATGGCCCTCGAACGCGAGCAGCGCGTGCGCGCTAACGCCATCGCCGCGCAGCAGGTCGGCGCCGCCCAAATCGGGCAGATCGACGACGAACAGCGCTTGGTCGACCGTGGCGCCCGCCTTGCGGAGCAAGCGGATCGCCGCGCGCGCGGTGCCGCCGGTCGCGATCAGATCGTCGATCAGCACCACGCGCTGCCCCGGCACCAGCGCATCTTCGTGCATGGTGATCCGGTCTTGCCCATATTCGAGGGCATAATCCTCGGCGATGGTCGCACCGGGCAGCTTGCCGTCCTTGCGGATGAGCACGACGCCCGCGTCGAGCCGAACCGCCATCGCGGCGGCGAAGACGAAGCCGCGCGCCTCGATCCCCGCGACCAGATCGACCGGCCCCACGACCGCCGCCACCAGCCGCTCGACCGTCGCGGCCAAGCCGCGCGGGTCGAGCAGCAAGGTGGTGATGTCGCGGAACATGATCCCCGGCTTGGGAAAGTCGGGGATCGTGCGGATCAGCGCCTTCAGATCGTCGTTCGTGCCCGCCGGGTCGTGCCCGGCGCGCCCGTCCGCGAGCGCGGTGCTCAATGCTTCAGGTCCCGCCAGATGTTGCGATAGGCGCCATAAGCGAGCACCGTCGCGATCAGCAGGAAGCCCATCACCATCAAGCCGATGCGGTGGCGCTCGGCGAGTTCGGGCTCGGCCGCCCACACCAGAAACGCCGCGACATCCTGCGAATTCTGCTCGACGGTCGATTTGGTGCCATCGGCATAGGTCACCGCGCCCTCGGCGAGCGGCGGCGGCATCGCGATGTTGAGGTTGGGGAAATAGGGGTTGAAATAAAGCCCATCGGGGGTCTTCGCCGCCGGGAAGCGCTTCATTTCGGCGGGCGTCATGTCGCGATAGCCGGTGAGCAGCGAATGGACATAGCCCGCCCCGTCATGCCGCGCCTTCACGATCAGCGACAGATCGGGCGGATTGCCCTGACCGGGATAATAGACCGTCGGGAATTTGTCGGCGGGCGTGTTGGGGCGCTCGCCGCGATCGCCGGTCTTGGGGTCGAAGGTCTGCGCCTTGGTCTGCCAATCGGCGGCGATCTTCTTCACCTCGGCTTCGGTATAGCCGATCTTGCGCAGGTCGCGGAACGCGACATGGCTCAGCGAGTGGCAGTTCGAGCAGACCTGCTGATAGACCTGAAACCCGCGCTGCACCTGCTGCATGTTGAACTTGCCGAACAAGCCGTTGCTGGCGAGTTCGAGCTCCTTGGGGTGCTTGTAGAGCGCTTCCTGCGCGCTTTCCTCGGTCGCGCCGCCCAAGCCGCCCAGGCTGACGATCAACGCCACCCCGACCGCGGCGATGAAGCCGAGCCCGATCAGGAACGAAATCAAACGAACCATTTGTTCCCCCTTATTCGGCCGGCAGCGCGCGTTCGGGGAACGCGGTGTCGCCCGCCGAGCCGCTTTCCCCCTTCAGCACCGCCTCGGTGATCGAGTTGGGCAGCGGGCGCGGACGCTCGGTGGCCGCCACGATCGGCAGGATGACCAGGAAATGCGCGAAATAATAAGCCGTGGCGATCTGCCCCAGGATCACGTTACGCGCGATCGGCTCGGCGCCGCCGACATAGCCCAGCACCAGCACGTCGATCAGCAAAATGCCGAGGAAGATGCGGTAGGTGGGGCGGTATTTGGCCGAGCGCACCGGCGAGGTATCGAGCCAGGGCAGGAAGAAGAGCAGCAGGATCGACGCGAACATCGCCAGCACGCCCCACAGCTTCGCCGGGATCCACAGGAAATCGAAAGTGAACGACTTCAGGATCGCGTAGAAGGGCAGGAAATACCATTCGGGCACGATATGCGCCGGCGTCGACAGCGGATTGGCCGGGATATAATTGTCCGGATGGCCGAGCGCGTTGGGGAAGAAGAACACGAAGGCCGCGAAGATCAGGAAGAAGATGCCCAGCCCGAACCCGTCCTTGGCGGTATAATAGGGGTGGAAGGGCACCGTATCCTGCTCGCTCTTCACCTCGACGCCCGTGGGATTGTTCGAGCCGTGGATGTGAAGCGCCCAGATGTGCATCACGATCACGCCCGCGATCACGAAGGGCAGCATGAAGTGGAGCGAGAAGAAGCGGTTGAGCGCCGCGTCATCGGGGGCATAGCCGCCGAGCAGCCAGATGCGGATCGGCTCGCCGACGATCGGGATCGCCGAGAAGAAGCCGGTGATCACCTGCGCGCCCCAGAAGCTCATCTGCCCCCAGGGGAGCACATAGCCCATGAAGGCGGTCGCCATCATCAGCAGGAAGATCACCACACCCAAGAGCCACACCATCTCGCGCGGCGCTTTATACGAGCCGTAGAAGAGCCCGCGGCCGATGTGGATGTAAACCACCGCGAGGAACATCGACGCGCCATTGGCATGCGCATAGCGCAGCAGCCAGCCGTAATTGACGTCGCGCATGATATGCTCGACCGAGTCGAACGCGATCGCGCCGTTCGCCGCATAATGCATCGCCAGCACGACGCCGGTGATGATCTGGCAGGTGAGCGCGATCCCGGCGAGCGCGCCGAAATTCCAGAACCAATTCAGGTTGCGCGGCACCGGATAGCCGGCGCCGACCGCCGAGAACACCAGCCGGGGCAGCGGCAGACGATCGTCCACCCACTTCATCACCGGATGCTTGGGTTCGTAATGCTGTGCCCAAGGGAAGCTCATCTCAGACCTCCTCAGCCGACCACGATCGTGGTCGGCGACGTGAACTTATAGGGCGGCACCGCGAGGTTCTTGGGCGCCGGGCCCTGGCGGATGCGGCCGGCGGTATCATAGGCCGAGCCGTGGCAGGGGCAGAAATAGCCGCCGAAGGGTCCGCGATTCTCGCCCTCGCCCGCGCCGAGCGGCACGCAGCCCAAATGGGTGCAGACGCCGAGGGTGACGAGCCAATTGGCCTTGCCCTCCTTGGTCCGCTGGGCGAGCGTTTCCGGATCGCGCAGCGACGAGACCGCGACCTTGTTCGCCTCGGCGATTTCGGCCGGCGTCAGATTGCGGACGAACAGCGGCTGTTTGCGGAACGAGGCCTTGATCGCCTGGCCCGGCTGGATCGCGCTCAGATCGAGTTCGGTGGTCGACTGGGCGAGCACGTCGGCCGAGGGCGCCATTTGCGCGATGAGCGGCACCAGCGCGCCCGCCGCGCCCACGCCCGCGAAAGCGACTGCGGCGATGCTGAGAAAGTCGCGGCGGCGATAATCGTCCCCGCCCAAGGAGTCGCCGACGCTGTGTTCGTGCGTCGCCTGATCAACGGTTGCCATTCACTTGCCCTGTCCTGATCAACATGTCGCCGTGGCGGTCGGATCGGCACGGACGACGCCTGCCCAGCGCAACGCGCGGCGGGTGCGTCGAACCGACCGTCTGGCACGGTAGCTGGCGGCCTGATAGACGCGGCCGGTCCAAATTGCCAACTGCTAAATGATGGTTGCGTCACCCACCCGACTCTCCCCCGCGCCCGCGCTGCGCCTGGCGCTGCTCGCCCCTGACATCGCCGGCAACGTCGGCACGCTGATGCGGCTTTCGGCGTGCCTGGGGGTGCCGCTCGATCTGATCGAGCCTTTGGGATTTCCCTTTTCGGACAAAAAGCTCGCGCGCGCCGGGCTCGATTATGCCGAGGCGGCCTTGGTGACGCGCCACGCCGATTGGTCGGCGTTTCTGGACGCGCTGCCCGGACGACTGGTCGCGATCGAAACTGGCGCGCCGGTGCGGCTCGATGCCGCGCGCTTCTTACCCGGCGACACGCTGCTGCTCGGCGCCGAGACGACCGGCCTGCCCGATTGGGCGCTCGCGCGCGCCGATGATGCGGTGCGGCTGCCGATGCTGCCCGATCGGCGCTCGCTCAACGTCGCGCTCGCGGCGGCGATGGCGCTGGGCGAGGCGCTGCGCCAGACGGAGAGCTGGCCGGCCTGAGCCCGGGGGCTGGCGCCGAGGCGCGCCGCTGCTACGGTGCGGGCGCAAGCAGGGAGGGACGATGCAACTCGACGATCAACAACAGCGCGCGCGCGCCTGGTTCGAATCCTTGCGCGACCAGATTTGCGCCGAATTCGAAGCGATCGAGCGCGAAGCGGGCTCCGACGCCACCTTCGCCTACACCCCCTGGGACCGAACCGACGCGAGCGGCGCGCCCGGCGGCGGCGGGGTGCGCGGGGTGATGAAGGGCCGGGTGTTCGAAAAGGTCGGCGTCAACGTCTCGACCGTGGGCGGCAGCTTCGAAGGGGAGTTCGCCAAGACGATCCACGGCGCCGCCGAAGACCCCAGCTTCTTCGCGACCGGCATCAGCCTGGTCGCGCATATGGCCAATCCGCAGGTGCCGGCGGTGCATATGAACACGCGCTTCCTGGTCACCACCAGGCGCTGGTTCGGCGGCGGCGCCGATCTCAACCCGCCGCTGCCGATCGCCGAGGATACCGACGACTTCCACGCCGAGCTGAAAAAGGCGTGCGACGCGCATGACCCAGCGCATTACGATCGCTTCAAGGCCTGGGCCGACGACTATTTCTATTTGCCCCACCGCCAGGTGCATCGCGGCGTCGGCGGGATTTTCTACGATCATCTCGAAGGCGATTTCGAGGCCAATTTCGCTTTCACCCAGGATGTGGGCCGCGCGTTCCTCAGCGCTTATCCGCGCATCGTGCGGCGGCGCATGAACGCGGCCTTCACGCCCGAGGACGAGGCGCGGATGCTCGAATGGCGCGGGCGCTATGCCGAGTTCAACCTGGTTTACGATCGCGGCACGCTCTTCGGGCTCAAGACCGGGGGCAATATCGAGGCGATCCTGATGAGCCTGCCGCCGCGCGCCACCTGGAGCTGAACATGATGATCGCGGTCGCGCCGGGCGAACTCGCGACCATCGTCACCCGGCTCGAGATGCGCGCGCGGCCGCGCCCCGCCCCGCTCCCCGAAAGCCCGTTGCGGCTGGTGCGCTGGGCGGCGCCCAAGCCCGCCGCTTATCGCGCGCTGTTCACCCGCGTCGGCGCGCGTTGGCTGTGGTTCTCGCGCCTGACGCTCGACGAGGCCGCGCTCGCCGCGCTGCTCGCCGAGCCGGGGCGCGAGGTTCATGTCGCGGTCGATCGCGCGGGCGTGGAGCTCGGCCTGGTCGAGTTGCGGCATGAGGGCGCCTCGACCAACATCACTTATTTCGCGTTGGTGCCCGAACTCGCCGGGCGCGGGCTCGGCCGCTGGCTGATGGCCGAAACGCTCGCGCGCGCCTGGCGGCGCGAGACTTCGCTCGTGTGGCTCAACACTTGCACGCTCGATCATCCGCGCGCTTTGGGCTTTTACCGCGCGCAGGGGTTCGTGGCGGTGCGGCGCACGATCGAAACCTTCCCCGACCCACGCCACGCCGGCCTGCTGCCCCCCGACTGCGCGCCGCAGGTGCCGCTGCTGTAGAGCAAGCCTCGTCGAACGCCGATCACAACCCGTTCGTGCTGAACTTGTCGAAGCACGGTTCTTTTTTTCGTCGGACCAAGGCAGGGCCGCCCTTCGACAAGCTCAGGGCGAACGTTTCGGGGTTCACACAGAATGATATCGATATTCTCGACTGGCGCACTCGCCCACGCTCGCGCTACGCCCCCGTCACGCGCGCGCTCAGTTCGCGGTAGAGGCCGACCTGGAACAGCGCGAGCGCGAGCAGCATCGCCGCGCCCCCCGTCGCCTGGCCGAGCGCGAGCAGCGCGTCGAGCAGCGGCGCCTCGGCCATGCTCGCGCGGCCGAGCGCGAAGGGCCGTTCGATCAGCGAGCGGCCCAGCTCGGCGAGCGCGACCAGCGCCATCAGCAGCAACCCATGGCCGCGCGTCAGCCGCCAGCTCGCCGCGAGCGCGCCCCAGCTCGGGCGCTCGGGCGCGGCGACGAACGCCGGCCCCGCGAGCAGCCAGCGCCCCGCGAGGTAAAAGCCCGGCAGCAAGAAGAGCAGCAGCCCGAACGTGGTGCCCAGCGTCACCGCGAGTACGATCAGCAAATAGCGCGGAAACAGCGCCAGCGCCTCGCCAAAAGCCGTCGCGAGCGTGCGCGCGGGCGCGCGGTAGAGGCTGAACAAGGTCGCGCGCCCCAGCGCCTGCAGCACGACGATCAGCAGGATTGCCGGCAGATTTTCGCGCCCATAAGCGCTGAGCACCCGCAGCTGGTCGACCAAGCCGGCCGCCTCCCCGGCCAGGCGCGGCAGGGGCGGCATCGCGAGCAGGCGGAGCAGCAGCGGCAGGAATTGAGTGACCCCGAACAGCGGCCAGAGCAGCGCCGCGTCGCGCCGCCAAAGCCCCCAAGCGGCGTTCGCCGCCGCGGTAATGGAGTTCATCCAAGATCCTCGGCGCGGCGCGCGGCGAGATAGAATTTGGCCAGGAAGCCGGTGGCGAGCACCGTCATCACCGCGCCGACCAGCGCGCTGACGAGCGCCGAGCCGAGCCCCGCCACCCCCAGCCCGCCGTCGCGCCCGAAGATCAGGCCGAGCAGGGTGCCGACCACCGTTTGCGCGGCGAGCGCGGCGACCACCGCGACCAGCGCGTAGAGCAACGACACGCCGAGCAGCGCCAGCGTCATCCCCCGCGTCAACCGCCAGCTGCGCCCGAGCGCGGGCAGGCCGATCGCCTCGACCAGCGTCACCACATACACCAGCCCCCAGCGCAGATAGAGCACCCAGATCACGACCGCCGCCGCCATCAGATAGAGCAGCGCGAAGAGCAGCGCGGGCGCGGCGCTCGGCGGGATCAGCGCCTGGATCGCCTCGGGCGGGGGATTGGGGCCGAGCGTCGCCAGCCGATCGAGCGGCAGCCCGCTCGCCAGCACCAGCGCCACCACCGGCAGCATCGCCGCGATCACCACCGCGAGCAGCACCAGCCACAAAAGCAGCGCCGCGCCCAGCCGATTGGTGGCGCGCTGCACCGCCTCGGCCGGGGTGACGGCGGGATCGATCGCGAGCGCCATCACCTGCAGCTGCGCCCAGAGCAACGGCAGTTGCAACAGGACCGGCACCAGCCCGCTCATCCCGGGCCCCATCCCCGGCGTGGTCGCGAACAGGCGCTGGCCGAGCTCGCCCGCGAACAAGGTCGCCGCGATCACCGGCGCCGCGACCGCCAGCACCGCGCTCGCTCTTTCGCTCATGAATTCGGTCGTGCGGTCCCAAACCGCGCTGATGCTCACCCTGGCCACGCCTGCCCCTTTCGTCTCGCGCGTTGGTTAGCGCATCGCCGCGCGGGCCGCCACTGGTTGCAACTGGTTGCAACCGAGCGCCCGGCGCCGCATCTGACGCGGCATGGACGAAGCGATCGAATGGCGCGTGTCGCCGGGCTTGACCGATTATCCGAGCGCGCTCGCCGAAATGGAGGCGCGCGCGGCGGCGATCGCCCGGGGCGCGGCGGGCGAGCTGATCTGGCTGCTCGAACATCCCCCGCTCTACACCGCCGGCACCAGCGCCGATCCCGCCGAGCTGCTCGATCCGCGCTTCCCCGTCCACATCGCCGGGCGCGGCGGGCGTTATACTTATCATGGGCCGGGGCAGCGGGTGGGCTATGTGCTGCTCGATCTCAACCGGCGCGGGCGCGACGTGCGCTGCTTCGTTCACGCGCTCGAGGATTGGCTGATCGCCGCGCTCGCCCGGTTGGGCGTCAATGGCTTTCGCGCCGAGGGGCGGGTCGGCATTTGGACGCGCGACGGCGGCGAAGAGGCGAAGATCGGCGCGATCGGGGTGCGCGTGCGGCGTTGGGTGACGCTGCACGGATTCGCGCTCAACCGCGCCCCCGATTTGGCGCATTTCGGCGGCATCGTGCCCTGCGGCTTGCCGCAATATCCGGTCACGAGCCTCGCCGCACTCGGTCGCGAGGCCGATTCGGCCGCGCTCGATGGCGCGCTTGCGGCGGAACTGGGGCATTTTCTAGCGCGCGTTCCTTTCAGCCGATAAAACGAGGCTTGAGGCGGAACGCGGTTCAGACTAATGTCCACTCCGATTTGGGTATTAAGGCGGCCAACGCCCAACCAAATCCACTATCTAGGGAGCTACAAATGCGTGCACTCATTGCCAAGGTTGTGACCGGTTCGATGATCGCCGGCGCGGCGCTCATGATCTCGGCCTGCAACAACACCACCCCGGCTGCGGAAAACACCGCCGTCGAGAACACCACCGACGCGATGGCGACCGGCAACGACGCGATGATGTCGACCGACGGCGCGATGGCCTCGAACGACGCGATGATGACCTCGAACGACGCGATGGCGTCGAACGACGCGATGGCGACCGGCAACGACGCCATGGCGACCGGCAACGACGCGATGGCCACCGAGAAGAAGTAAGCTTCTCGTCGCGAGACGTTTATTCGGACGAAGGGTCGCCCGGGCATCGCCGGGGCGGCCCTTTTTCGTGGCGACGACTTTTGCGACCGGCGGCACCCTGCGCGCGTTTGTTCCGCCCTGCCATTCGACCCGCCGCGTGTCTTGGTCGATTAGCCGCGCGCGCGGCTTGCATCACGCCGCGTCCTGCGCGAGGAACGATCTTGGCAGATTTCCCAAGGGGGTATGGGCGGTGACGAGCGTTCGGACATGGGTGGCGGCGGCGGCCGCGTTGGCGGCGGCGAGCCAGGCCGCCCCCGCGCAGGCGCAATTCTTCCTCAAAAATCCCGACATGCGCGGCGCGCCGGTGCGTGGCGACGAACCGGGAATCATCGTGCCGCTGCCCGGCGCCAGCCCGGCCGAAATGCGCGCGGGGCTCGTTTGGTCAATGCGCGCCGCGCTCAACATCGCCGCGTTGCAATGCCAGTTCGAGCCGCAATTGCTCGCCGTGCAAAGCTATAACGCAATCCTGCTCGATCACAAGGACGAGCTCAAGCAATCGCTCGACATGCTCGGCGGCTATTTCACGCGGATGAAGAAGAGCAAGCCGCTCGGCCAGCGCGCGCTCGACGAATATGGCACGAAGATCTATTCGAGCTTTTCGACCGTCGCCGGCCAGCGTACCTTCTGCCAGACGGCGGGTGACGTCGCGCACGACGCGCTGTTCATGCCGCGAGGCAGCCTGCACAGCATCGCGAGCAAGCGGATGCGCGAGCTGCGCAATTCGCTCAAGCCCTGGGGCGAGCAATTTTTCCCGGGCCGGCTGGGGATGAGCTATCGCTATCTGATGCCCCGGCTCGACGCCGCCTGCTGGACCAAGCGCGAGGAATATGATTCGCGGCGCTGCGGCCCGGTGCAGGAAGTGATTTACGCGAGCGGCTCAGCGCAGCCCCAGCAGCTTGTGAGTCTGCAGCGATAAGCGCCATTTCGGGCGGGCGAGCACGAGATCGATCGCCGCCCGGCGATTGGCCTCGGCTTGGGCGCTGTCCATCGGCTGGATCAGCCAATGGCGGAAATCCCAGCGTTCGACGTCCGCGAGATCGGTGCCCGGCTGCGGCCAAACCAATTTGAGCTCGTCGCCCGCGCGCTGCACCACCGCGCTCCCCGCCTTGGGGCTCACGCACACCCAATCGATGCCCGGATGCGCCGGCAGCGTGCCGTTGGTCTCGATCGCGATGGTGAAGCCGGCGGCGTGGAGCGCATCGACCAGCGCATCGTCCACCTGGAGCATCGGCTCGCCGCCGGTGAGCACACAAAACGCCCCCGCGCTTTCCCCCCACAGCGCGGTCGCCGCCGCCGCGAGCGCGGCCGCCTCGGCGAATTTGCCCCCGCCATCGCCATCGGTGCCGACGAAATCGGTGTCGCAAAAGCGGCAAATCGCGGTCGCGCGGTCCGCCTCGCGCCCGCTCCACAAATTGCAGCCGGCGAAGCGGATGAACACCGCGCGCCGCCCGGCATGAACCCCCTCGCCTTGCAGCGTGAGGAACATTTCCTTCACCGCATAGCTCATGGGCGCTGGGCGTAAACCGTCGGATCGGGCAGCCCGGCTTCGGCGAACCCGCGCTGGCGCAGCCGGCAACTGTCGCACAGCCCGCAGTGCACCCCGCCGGGCGCGGGGTCATAGCAGGACCAGCTCATCCCCGCGTCGAGCCCCAGCCGCGCGGCTTCGAGCACGATTTGCGCCTTGGTCAAATGCTGGAGCGGCGCGTGGACCGTGAAGCGCGCGCCCTCCACCCCGGCCTTGGTCGCGAGCCCGGCCATGTCCTCGAACGCGGCGATGAATTCGGGGCGGCAATCGGGATAGCCCGAATAATCGAGCGCGTTCACCCCGATCACCAGATCGCGCGCGCCCACGGCCTCGGCCCAGCTGAGCGCGAGGCTCAACAGCACGGTGTTGCGCGCGGGGACATAAGTCACCGGGATCGCCTCCCCCACCCCGGTCTTGGGCACGTCGATCTCGGCGGTGAGCGCCGAGCCGCCGAAGGCCGATAGATCGAGCGGCAGGATCACGTGGCGCGCGGCGCCGAGCGCGTGCGCGATCCGCCGCGCGGCGGCGAGTTCGACGCGGTGGCGCTGGTTGTAATCGACCGACAGCGCGAGCAGCGCGAAGCCGTCCTCGCGCGCGCGCGCGGCCGCCACCATCGAATCGAGCCCGCCCGAAAGCAGCGCCACCGCATATGGCTGATCGTTCATAGCGCCGCCCCCTTAGCCGAGCGGCACCCCGGGCGATAGACCGCGCGCCGCCGAAAGACCCGCCAAAAAGAAGGACCGCCCAGTTGAGAGAGCGGCCCAGTAAGGCTTTGCGAATAGCCTAGGGAGGAAAGCGTGCCCATCACGGACACGAACATGGGTTAGCACAGCCCAGCTAAACGCCGGCTTAACGGGCCGCCGCCTGGCACGCGCCGGTGCGGGTGAGCTGATAGCGCAGGTCGAAGGGCTCGCCATGATCGATGCCCTGCGTCTCGAGCGCGAGACTGCGCCCGGTTTCGACTTTCAACACCGTGCGGCCATGGCCGGCGCCGGGGCAGCTATAATGAACGGTCGCGCTGCGCGGGCCGTCCTCGATCAGCCGATGCTGGCAATTGGCCATGCCGTGCTGGATCTGCAACAGGCTCGACGGATCGGTGAGGCACAGCGCGCGCGCCGCGCCGCCGAGCTCGCGCAATTGCCAAGCGCCGGGCTCGATCTGCGCCAGAACCGCCGGATCCTTGGGATTGGCGGCGGCGACGAGCAAAACGCTCGCGACGATCCAGGCTCGTTTTCGCACCATGCGTCTCATCCTCCCGCGCGCCCGCCTCCGCGCACAAATGGGGGCGCTATTGCCGAAGCGCAACGTCTCAGCCGACGCCCTCGCCGATCCGGATCGGGAATTGCTTGGCGCAAAAAGCGCAATCGACCAGGATCACGCCTTGGGCATCGGCCATTTCGGCCTGTTCCTCGGCCGGGAATTTGGCGAGCACCTGCGCGATATAATCGGCCGAACAGCGGCAGCCGCGCGAGAGCGGCAGCTCGCTCAGCACGCGCACCTCGGGCTCTTCGTTGAACAGCCGCCAGACGAGCGTTTCGAGCGGGGTGGCGCTGTCGGCGATTTCCTCGACCTCCATCGTCGCGCCGAGCGCTTCGACATGATGCCATTCGGGGTGATCGAGCCGGGTGTGCAGCCGCTCGCGCCCCTCCTCGCCCTCGGGCAGATGCTGGAGCAAAAAGCCGCCCGCGACGCGGCGCCCATCGGGCAAGCGGCGCAGCCCGGCGCGCACCAGCGTGGGAATTTGCTCGCTCTGCGCGAAATAGCTTTGCGCGGCCTCGGCGAGCGTTTCGCCATCCAAGGGCACGATCCCCTGATAGCGTTCGCCGGTGAGCGCCTGATCGAAGGTGATCGCGAGATAGCCCGCGCCGCCGAACAGTGCTTGCAGGCCCGGCGCCTCGGCGAGCGCGGCGACTTGCTCGGCATCGAATTGCACATAGCCGCGCAGCTCGCCGCCTTTATAATCGGCGACCATCAGCCGCACCGGGCCGGCCTCGGTCTGGGTCTGGAGCGTCAATTGGCCGCCCGCGTCCTTCAGCGTCGCGCCGATCAACGCGGCGAGCGTCAGCGCCTCGGCGAGCAGCGCCTCGATCACCGGCGGATAGGCGTGCGCGGCGAGCACCTCGTCGAGCAGCGGCCCCAGCCGGGCGAAACGCCCGCGCGCGTTGCGGCCGGGGATGGTAAAGCCCAGCGCGCGGTCGAGATCGGTGTGAATCAGGTCTTCCATGCTAGTTCCATCGGGGCGCGCGCAACGGGCGGGCGCGAATGCCGCTAGATAGGAAGCGCGCGCGGCCCGCTCAACCGATCTGGCCGAAGCACCAGCGCAGCACCGATTTCTGCGCGTGGAGCCGGTTCTCCGCCTCCTGCCAGATGCGCGACTGGGGGCCGTCGATCACGTCGGCCGTCACTTCCTCGCCGCGGTGCGCGGGCAGGCAGTGGAGGAAAATCGCGTCGGGCTTGGCGCGCGCCATCAGCTCGGGGGTCACCTGATAAGGCAGCATCGCGGCGAGCTTGGCCTCGGCATGGGCTTGCCCCATCGAAATCCAGCTGTCGGTGACGACGACATCGGCGCCCGCCACCGCCTCCGCCGGATCGCGGGTGCAGCGCGCGCGCCCCTGGCCGAGCGCGAGGACGCCCTCGGGCGGCGAATAGTCTTCGGGGCACGCCGCGATCACCTCGAACTGCATCAGTCCGCCCGCCTCGACGATCGAGGTGAGGACATTGTTGCCGTCCCCCAGCCAGGCGAGCTTCAGCCCGGGCAGCGCCTTGCCGCTTTCGATGATCGTCAGCAGATCGGCCATGATCTGGCAGGGGTGCGAATGATCGGTCAGCCCGTTGATCACCGGCACGCTGGCATGGGCCGCCATCTCTTCGACCTTGGCGTGATCATCGGTGCGGATCATGATCGCGTCGACATAGCCCGACAGGACACGCGCGGTATCGGCGATCGTCTCGCCGCGCCCCAGCTGCATCGATCCCGCCTCGGCGACGATCGTCGTGCCGCCCAATTGGCGCATCGCCATGTCGAAGCTGAAGCGAGTGCGGGTGCTGTTCTTCTCGAAGATCATCGCGAGCGTGCGGCCCGCGAGCGGGGCGTCGGCATCGGGCGTGCCCTTCGGCCACCCGGCGCGCGCCGCCTTGCGATCGAGCGCGTCGTTGATCATCGCCGCGATGGCGTCGCCGCCGGCATCGGACAGGTTCAGGAAGTGGCGCATCATGATCCCCGCGATTTCGTGCCACTAGCCCTCTCCCCTTCAGGGGAGAGGGTTGGGAGAGGGGCGATGCCGCAGGCCGCGCGCGCCGCACCGGCCCCTCTCCCCGACCCTCTCCCCTGAAGGGGAGAGGGAGAATTAAGCCTCACGCCGCCAGCGCCGGACAGGTTCAGCAAGTGGCGCATCGCTAAAATCCTCCCCAAGCTTTGCTTGGGGAGGGGGACCGGCCGGAAAGCGGACGGTGGAGGGGCCTGCCCTCGCGCCGATACCCCTCCACCAAGCCTTCGGCTTGGTCCCCCTCCCCAAGCACGCTTGGGGAGGATTTGCGTGAGCCCGTCACGCCGCCAGCGCCGGCGCGAAGCTGCGCGCGGCCTCCGAGAGTTTCTCGACACATTCGACGATATGCGCTTCCTCGATCACCAAGGGCGGCAGGATGCGCACGACATTGTCGCCCGCCGCCACCGTCAACAGCCCGTGATGATCGCGCGCATGCGCCACGAAATCGCGCACCACCGCGCTGTCCTTCAGCTTCAGCCCGAGCATCAGCCCCTTGCCGCGCACGCTTTCGAAGAGCGTATCGTGATTGGGGATCATCTGCTCGAGCGCGGCGCGCAGCCGCTCGCCCATCGTGCTCACGCGCTCCAGGAAGCCGGGCTCCAAAAGCACGTCGAGCACCGCCTCGCCCGCCGCCATCGCGAGCGGATTGCCGCCATAGGTCGAGCCATGCGTGCCGAACACCATGCCCTTGGCCGCTTCCTCGGTTGCCAGGCACGCGCCGAGCGGGAAGCCGCCGCCGATCCCCTTGGCGACCGCCATGATGTCGGGCGTCAGGCCGTAAAGCTCATGCGCGAACAGCTTGCCGGTGCGGCCATAGCCGCATTGCACCTCGTCGAGCACCAGCAACAGGCCATGCGCGTCGCACGCCGCGCGCAGGCCTTTCAGGAACGCGTCGGAGGCGGGGCGGATGCCGCCCTCGCCCTGCACCGGCTCGACCAGGAAGCCGGCGGTGTGATCGTTCACCAGCGCGAGCGCGGCCTCCAGATCGTCGAACGGGGCATAAGCGAAGCCGGGGAGCAAGGGCTCGAACCCGTCGCGCATCTTGGGCTGGTTGGTCGCGCTGATCGCGCCCATCGTGCGGCCGTGAAAGGCGTTGTTGAAGGTGATCAGCGTGTGCCGCTGCGGGTTGCCATTGGCATAGTGATAGCGGCGCGCGGTCTTGATCGCGCATTCCACGGCTTCCGCGCCCGAATTGGTGAAGAACACCGTGTCGGCGAAGGTCGCGTCGACCAGCCGCTGCGCGAAATGCTCGCCTTGCGGGCTGCCGTAGAGGTTCGACACGTGCATCAGCGTCGCCGCTTGATCGGCGATCGCCCGCACCAGCTTGGGATGGCCATGGCCGAGCGCGTTGACCGCGATGCCGCTCGCGAAATCGAGATAGCGCTCGCCGCGCTCGCCGATCAGATAACAGCCCTCGCCGCGCACCGGGCGCACATCGCACCGTGGGTAAACGGGCATGAGCGGGGTGATCGGCATCGGCGGGTCTCCTGTCAGAAACGCGAAAGGGCGACACCAGGGCCGCCCTGAAGCGCGGTTTTAGAAGCCTTGGGCGTGGAGCGCAACGGTTGGGACGTCCGCGCCATTCTTCCACCTTGAGCAACGATGCGCTGTTTCGCGCGATCATTTCATACGAACGGCGGCCCGACCATCTCAGCGATCAAGTGTCGCGCCCCACCGAGGCGCGACGTTCGGAGACGAGACATGACCGACCAGCCCACCCATCACGTCGATGTCGCGATCATCGGCACGGGCAGCGCGGGGATGAGCGCCTATCGCGCCGCCCGCGCGCATAGCGATCGGCTGCTGCTGATCGAAAAACATCTTTACGGCACCACCTGCGCCCGCGTCGGCTGCATGCCCTCCAAATTGCTGATCGCCGCCGCCGAGGCCGCGCATCACGTTCGCCACGCCGCCGGCTTCGGGGTCGAAGCCGGGCCGCCGGTGGTCGATGGCCGCGCGGTGATGGCGCGGGTGCGCGCCGAGCGCGATCGCTTCGTCGGCTTCGTGCTCGACGACGTCCAAAGCTGGCCCGCCGAACACCGGCTGATCGGCGACGCGCGCTTCGTCGCGCCGCACCGCTTGCGCGTCGGCGAGGCGCTGGTCGAGGCCAAGCGCATCGTGATCGCCACCGGCTCGCGCCCGACTTGGCCCGCCGCCTGGAACGCGCTCGGCGACCGGCTGATCGTGAACGACGCCGTGTTCGATTGGGAGGATCTGCCGCGCGCGGTCGCGGTGTTCGGCAATGGCGTGATCGGCATGGAACTCGCGCAAGCGCTCGCCCGGCTGGGGGTGCGCGTGCGGCTGTTCGGGCTGGGCGGGCTGGTCGGGCCGCTCACCGACCCGCAAGTGATCGCCGCCGCGCGCGCCGCCTTCGCGCAAGACTATCGCTTCGATCCCGAGGCCGAGGTCGCCTCGGTAACGCGCGAGGGCGATCAGGTCGTGGTGCGCTATCGCGGCAAGCCCGAGCTCGGCGAAGCAGATGCCGAGATCGAGGAGCGGTTCGATTATCTGCTCGCCGCGACCGGGCGGCGGCCCAATCTCGATCTGATCGGGCTCGAACATTCGGGGCTCGCGCTCGATGCGCGCGGCACGCCGCTCGGCTTCGATCCCGCGACCGGACGGATCGGCGACAGCCATATCTTCATCGCGGGTGACGCCGCCCCCGACGTGCCCTTGCTCCACGAGGCCGCCGATCTCGGACGCATCGCGGGCGACAATGCCGGGCGCTACCCCCAGCTACGGCGGCGCAAGCGGCGCTCGCCGCTGTCGGTGGTATTCTCCGATCCGCAAATCGCGCTGGCGGGCGAGGCGTTGCGTTCGATCGAAGCGCGCGGCGTCGATTTCGTGACCGGCGCGGTCGATTTCGCCGGGCAAGGCCGCTCGCGGGTGATGCGCCGCAACCAGGGGCGGCTGAGCGTTTATGTCGAGCGGGGCAGCGGGCGGTTTCTGGGCGCCGAAATGGTCGGCCCCGATGCCGAACATCTCGCGCATCTGCTCGCCTGGGCGCATCAAGCGCGGCTGACCGTCGGCGAGATGCTCGACAGCCCCTTTTACCACCCCGTGATCGAGGAAGGCCTGCGCAGCGCTTTGCGCGCCGCGCGCGATCTGGCGGGCGCGCCGGCCGAGCCCGATTGTCTCGATTGCCGCTTGATGGACTGACCGGACGGGCACGGCCGGGGTGGGGGGGAGGCGCCACGCGCCCTCCCCCTAATTCAGGCCGCCAGCAGCCGCTCCTTGAGTTCGGCGAAGCTGCATTCGGCGACCGCCTGCTCCATCGCCTCGGCGGTCACGATCCGCGCGAGGCAATTTTGCTGCTGGGCGATCGCGTCGATCGCCTGGAGCGTCGTCAAATTGCGCTGCATCAGCTCGGGGTCGGCGCACAGCACCTCGCCCAGCGCTTCGATTTCGGTCGCGAGCCGGTTGAGCTGCGCGCCGATGCGATCCAACCACATCGCGCGGTCCATCGTCATTCCCCCGTTCATGCCGCGGCACTCAGGCTGACGCGCTCGAGCATCACCTCGGCGATGTCGCCGGGCGCGAGCAATTTGAGATCGGGCACACGCGCCTTGGCGGCGGTGATCGCCTCGGCGATCAGCGCGGTCGCGGGGTCCTGCCCCAGCGCGCGCCCGCCCGCCGCCGCGATCGCGGCGAGCCCGGCGGCGCCGTCGCTCCCCGCGCCCGAGAGGATCACGCCGCCCGCGCGCCTGCCGGCCGCCTTGGCGAGCGTCGCGAAGAGCATGTCGGCGGAGGGCCGCGCGCCGTTCACCGGATCGCGATCGACCAGCCGCAGCACTCCGCCCGGCCAGCGATCGACCACGACGTGATGCGTCGCGACGCCGGCGACATAGAGATGCCCCTCCTGCAGCGGCATCCCGTCGGCGGCCATTTTCACCTGCGGCGCGACCGCGCGCGCGAGCTTGGCGCCGAACGGCACGAGCAGCCCTTCGTCCATCGGCTGCACCAGGATCGTCGGCGGGCAATTGGCGGGGAAGCGCGACAGCAGCTCGACCGCGGCATCGGGGCCGCCCATGCCGCCGGCGATGCCGATCACCGCGCCGTCATAGCGATAATCGCGCACCACGCCCTTGGCTTCCTTCGCCTCGCCCTTCTTGGCGTGGACGTTGGTCTTGGACGCGGCGACGACCAGCTTGCACAATTTGCCCGAAATCTTTTCGAATTCATCGGGCGTCGCGCGCGCGGGCTTGGGAAAACAATCGACCGCGCCGATCTCCAGCGCGCGCAGGGACACGTCGCCGCCCTTGTGCGTCAGCGTCGACAGCATGATCACCGGCATCGGCTTCTTGTCCATGATCTCGGCGAGGAAATCGAGACCGTTCATGCCGGGCATTTCGACGTCGAGCGTCAGCACGTTTGGCCGCAATTGTTCGATCATCTGACGCGCTTCGGCCGCGTCCCCCGCCGCGCCGACGACGACGATATCCTTACTTCGTTCGAGCGCGCTGGAAAAAAGCGCGCGCATGGTGAGCGAATCGTCGACCACCAGCACTTTGATTGCGGCCATCACCCCGTCCTTAGATAAGCTTTTCTATTCGTTTCACGCCGCGTCGCGCAGTTCGACTTCACCCGTCAGCGTCGGCAGATCGAGCACCATCACCATCCGCTCGTCGATCGCCACCAGCCCTTCCAGAAAGGGCACCACGCTATCGGCTTCGGTCGCCGGGGGCGGCTGGAGCTGTCCTTCCTCGAACGTAACGATGTCGCTGACCGAATCAACGATCAAACCGCGAAACTGCTCCTTCACGCGCGTAACGATGATCACGTGGCGCGCGGTCGGATCGGTCGCGCTCCAGCCCAGCCGCGCGGCGAGATCGATCACCGGCAGCACCGTGCCGCGCAGATTGACCACGCCCGCGACATAGCTCGGCACGTGCGGCAGCCGCGTGGTCGGCGTCCAGGCGCGGATTTCGCGGATCGCCATGATGTCGACCCCGAACACCTGGTTTTCGACTTGGAAGGTGATGATTTGACGAGCCATTTTCCCCACTCCCCTTAGTGGCTGACGCGGCGCACGGCCGTCGCCAGCTTGTCCGCGTCGAACGGCTTCACGATCCACCCGGTCGCGCCCGCCGCGCGCGCGCGCGCCTTTTTCTCGTCCGAACTTTCGGTCGAGAGCACCAGGATCGGACGATCGCGGTGGCGATCATGCGCGCGCAGCTTTTCGATCAGCCCGAAGCCGTCCATGCGCGGCATGTTGATGTCGGTGATCACCACATCGACATCGTTCGCCTCGAGCCATTCGAGCGCATCGACCCCGTCGATCGCCTGCGCGACCTCGAAGCCCTTCTCGGTCAGCGCCGCGCGCAGCAGCGCGCGCATCACATTGCTGTCGTCTACCGTCAAAACCTTGGTCTGCATCACCAATTCCCCGCCTTTTTGCCCAAGCTCAAAACAATTCCACGTCGCCCGCGGCGCGCGGCGCGCGCTGCAAGGGTTCCTGCGCGATTTCGGTCGCGACCGAGCGGCACCGCGCCTTGCCGAGCGCGGGCAGGAATTCCACCCGCCGCGCCGCCGTGCCGCCCAGGTCCGCATGCACCACCGGGATCCGCTCGCGCTCGAGGAAACTCTGCGCGAAACGGCCGTTGATCGTGCCGATCTTCAGCATCGCCCGGTGCATATTGGCGCCACCGTAAAGATGAGCTTTCATTCGCCCCTTGAGCGCGCCCAATCCGAGCATCTGGTTGATCAGCACCTCCATCAGATAGGCGCCGTAATTCTCGTCGAGCTCGCCCGCGCCGCGGCTTTGCGGCGGTTCGGCGAGCAGGAAATGGTTCATGCCACCCACCCCCACCAGCGGGTCGAACAGGCAGCAGGCGATGCAGCTGCCGAGCACCGTGGTCAGCGTGAGGCCGGCTTCGTTCGAAACCCGCGCCTGGCCCTGCATCACGGTGATGCGGCGCGCGTCGCTTTTCAGAATGGGTTGGTGGAACATCAGCCGCGCGCCCCCAGCGCATAGCCCGCGATCTCGCCGAGCCCCGCGACATGCCCCGCCGCGCCCAATTGGATCGCGGCGCGCGGCATGCCGAACACGGTCGAGGTCGCCTCGTCCTGCGCGATGGTGGTCGCGCCCGCGCGCTTCATCGCGAGCAGGCCGTGCGCCCCGTCCGCCCCCATGCCGGTCAGGAGCACGCCGACCGCCGCCGGCCCCACGGCTTCGGCGACCGAATGAAAGAGCACGTCGACGCTCGGGCGATGCCCCGAGACCGGATCGCTCGCGCGCAGCTTGGCATAGAGCCCGCTGCCCGCGCGCACCGCCAAGTGCCGGTCGTTGCCTGGGGCAAGATAAACGTGCCCCGGCAGCAGCTTCACATCGGTTTCGGCGAGCGCGACCTTGGGCGCGCAGCTCTCGTCGAGCCGGCGCGCGACCGCGCCGGCGAAATGGCCGTTGATATGCTGCACGACCAGGGTCGGCGGGCAATCGGCGGGAAAGCTGCCGAGCAGCACGTGGAGCGCCTCCACGCCGCCGGTCGACGAGCCGATCGCGATCAGCGCGATGTCGCCGCGCCGCTCGGTGATCGCCGCGCGCACCGGGCGCACGTCGATCTGCCGGCCGCGCGTGGCGGCGGCCGCGCGAATCGAATGCGCGAGCCGCCCGCCGTCGCTCGACAGCAATTCGCCCGGGCGCCCGCGCGGCTTGGCATAGCAATCGACCGCCCCCATCGCGAGCGCGCGCGCGGTGATCTCGGCACCCTGCTGGGTCAACCCCGAGACGATCACCACCGGCGTCGGCCGCAGCCGCATCAGCTTTTCGAGAAAATCGATGCCGCTCATGCCCGGCATTTCGATGTCGAGCGTCACCACATCGGGGTCGAGCTGGCGGATTTTCGCGCGCGCGTCATTGGCGTCGACGGCGGTGTCGATCACCTGGATGTCGGGCTCGTCGCGCAGCAACGCGCTCAGCAGCGCGCGCATCGTCGGCGAATCGTCGACGATCAGAACGCGGATCATGCCGCCTCCTTCCGGTAAATGGTGTTGCCGATCGGGCGCAGCACGCGGCTCGCCGGCCCCGTCACGCGCTCGCTATGGCCGATGTAGAGCAGCCCGCCGGGGCGCAGCTGCTCCGCGAAGCGCGCGACCAGCTTTTCCTTGGTCGGCTGATCGAAATAGATCATCACGTTGCGGCAGAAAATCACGTCGAACGGCCGCTGCATCGGCCAGGGGCCGAGCAGATTGAGCATTCGGAAGCGCACCAGCCGCATCGCCTCGGGGTCGATCCGCGCCTGGCCGTCGCGCTCGCTGATCCAGGCGCGGCGCAGCGCCTCGGGCACCGCCTCCACGGCGGCGGCGGGATAGGCCCCCTCGCGCGCGGTGGCGAGCGCGTGATCGGCGAGGTCGCTCGCCAGCACCACCAGGTCGCGCGTCGCGAGCCGACGCGCCGCCGCGCGATCGGCGCCGAGCAGGGTGAGCACGATCGACCAGGTTTCCTCGCCGCTCGAACAGCCCGCCGACCAGATGCGCACCGGCTGCCCGGCCTCGGCGCGCTCGATCAGCCGCGCGCGCGCCTGGCCGCCGAAATGCTCGAAATGATGGTCCTCGCGGAAGAAGAAAGTGTGGTTGGTGGTGAGCGCGCAGACCGCCTTGCGCCGTTCCTCGCGATCGTCGTCGAGCAGCTTGACGTAATTGGCGAAGGTACCGCAATTGCGCCGGCGCACGTGCGGGGCGAGCCGCGAATAGACGAGCATCGCCTTGCCCTGGGGCAGCACGATCCCCGCCTCGCGATAGATGAGATCGCGCACCGCCGCGAAATCGGCCGCGTCATAGACGCCGGCGCTGACCCCGGGCATGCGTTCGAAGGCGAGCGCCTCGCTCATGCGACCGCCACCGGTTCGGCGGCATTGACCGCGCGCGCGACCACCGCGTCGACATCGACGATCAGCGCGACGTCGCCGTTGCCGAGGATCGTCGCGCCGGCGACGCCATCGACCGAGCGGTAATGCGTCGCCAAGCTCTTGATGACGAACTGGCGCTGATCGGCGATCATATCGACCTGGAGCGCGGCCTGGCCCGCCGCCTCGGTATCGACGATGATGAGCACCGCCTGGCACGGATCCTCGACCGCGCCCTCGGCGCCCAGCGCGCGGTCGAGCGGCAGCACCGGAATGAAGCGCCCGCGCACGTTGAGCATCCGCCGCCCCACCCCCATCGGCGCGATCTCGGCCGGGGTCGGGCGCAAGCTCTCGACGACATGGGCGAGCGGCACGACCAAGGTCTGGTCGCCCACGGTCACGATCATCCCGTCCGAAATCGCGAGCGTCAGCGGCAGCGCGAGGGTGAAGGTGCAGCCCTTGCCGGGGCGCGAATCGATGGTGATCCGCCCGCCCAGATTCTTCACGTTTTGGCGCACCACGTCCATGCCGACGCCGCGCCCCGAAATGTTCGACACTTGCTGCGCGGTCGAAAAGCCGGGCGCGAAGATGAGGTTGTCGATCTCCTCGTCGGACAATTGCGCGTCGGGCGCCACCAGGCCGCGCTCCTTGGCCTTGGCGAGCACGCGTTCGCGATTGATGCCGCGCCCATCGTTCTTGATGTGGATGAGGATGCGGCCCGAGCGCTGCTCGGCGGAGAGGTGCAGCAGGCCCTCGGCGGGCTTGCCGGCGGCGAGGCGATCGGCGGTCGGCTCGATCCCGTGATCGACCGCGTTGCGGATGAGATGGGTGAGCGGCTCGCCCAGGCGTTCGAGCACGGTCTTGTCGAGCTCGGTCGCCTCGCCCGCCATTTCCAGGCGGACCCGCTTGCCGGTCTGCGCCTCGAGCTCGCGCAGGATGCGCGGCACGCGGCTGAACACCGAACCGATCGGCTGGGCGCGAATGCTCATCGCGCTTTCCTGAATGTCGCGCGTCAGCCCCTCGAGCACCGCGAGTTCCTCGACCGCGGCGAGCCCTTGCGCCGACAGCCGCTGGGCGAGCATCGCCTGCGCGATCACCAGCTCGCCCACCGAGTCGATCAGCCGATCGAGCTTGGTCAAATCGATGCGGATCGATTGCGCGGCGGGGCCGGCGGCGATCGGCGGTTCGTCCGAGCCGCCGAGCTTGGCCTCGACCGGCTTGAGCTCGACCGGCTTCGTATCGACTTGCTTGGGCGCGGGCGCCTCGGCCACCGAGACGGGGGCGGCGGGTTCGGGCGCGGGCGCGACCGGCTCGGGGGCTTGGGCGACCGGCGCGGGCGCGGGTTCGGGCTCGGGTTCGGGCTCGACCGCCGCCACCGCCGCCGGCGCGGGCGCGGCTTCGCTGATCGTCAGCTCGACATCGTCGCCAACGAAATCGAAAATCTCCTCGATCGCGCCACGGTCGACGCTCGCGGGCACGTGATACTGCCAGCCGAGATAGGCCGCGCCCGCGTCGAACTGGTCGAGCAGCGGCACGTCGCTCGTGTCGATCGCGGTGCACACCGCGCCGAGCCCGACCAGTTCGCGGATCAGGAACAAGGGCTCGCCGCCATTGGCGAGCGCGCCCGCCTTGGGGCGGATCGCGACGCGCCAGCCGGGCGCCGCTTCGGCCACGCTTTCAGTGCCCGCCGGCGCGATGTCCGCCATCAGCGCGTCGAGATCGAAATCGAGGCCATCGTCGGTCGCCGCGCTGGTCGGCGTCGGCGCGTCTTCGGCGGGGGCGGCGGCGGCGGTGAAATCGCCGCCGCGCGCGGCGTCGAGCTCGGCCAGGATCGCGGCGTCATGGGGCGCCTCGCCCTCGCCGCGACAGACGTTGACATGGTCGGCCAGCACGTCGAGCGCGCGCAGCATCAGCGCGTTGAGCGGATCGGAAAGCGGCAGCAGCCCGTCGCGCACGTCCGAGAGCAAGGTCTCGAAACCATGGGTGAAGGCCTGGAGCGCCTCGAAGCCGAACGCCCCCGCGCCGCCCTTGATCGAATGCACCGCGCGGAACACCGCGTTGATCGTCTCGGCGTCGGCCGTGCCCGCCTGGCAGGCCGAGAGGCCGGCCTCGGCGGCGGCGAGCGCTTCTTCGCATTCGACGAAGAAGATCGCCTGGATTTCATCCGCGGTCATGCCGCCTCTCCCTCGAACAAGGCCGTCTCGGCGCCCACCATCGCCGCCATCTCACGCAGCGCCTCGGACGGCGTGATCCGGCAGCTCTGCCCCATCTCCCGCGCCGTCTTGCGCGCGCTCAGCAGCAGCTGGAGCAGCGCTTGACCGGGCTTGGCGACCTGGCTGGCGTCGAGCGTCACCGGCCCCATGCCCAACGCCTGCACCAGCGGATCGACGAGCTGGACGATCGCCTGACGATCGCAGCGGGCCGGTAGCGTGATCTCGGTCATCCCATCCCCTCCAAACCGGGTTCGGCGTCAGAACTCGGTCCAATCGGCGTCATCAACGGGCGCGGGCTTTAGCGCGAGGTTACCGTGAACCGGCGGCGCTACCCGTTTTGGGCGACGCACCGGCGCGACCGGCGCTTCGTGGACCGGCGCGGGCGCCGCATCGGCGACGAAGCGCTGGACGAGGCCGGTGAGCGTGTCGGCCTCGCTCGCGAGGCTGCGCGCCGCCGCGGTCGATTGTTCGACCATCGCCGCGTTCTGCTGGGTCATCTTGTCCATATCGGCGACCGCGGCGTTGACTTGCTGCAGATTGGCCGCCTGGGTTTCGGCGGATTGCGCGATGCCGCTCACCATCGTGCTGATCTCGCCGACGCGCTCGACGATGCGCTTGAGCATCTGCCCGGTCTCGCCGACCAAGGCGACGCCGCCCGACACTTGCTCGCCCGAGGTGAGGATGAGCGCCTTGATGTCCTTGGCCGCATCGGCCGAGCGCTGGGCAAGCGCGCGCACCTCGCTTGCGACCACCGCGAAGCCGCGCCCCGCGTCGCCCGCGCGCGCCGCCTCGACACCGGCGTTGAGCGCGAGGAGATTGGTCTGGAAAGCGATGCCGTCGATCACGTTGATGATCTGGGTGATTTGCTGCGAGCTCTTCTCGATCGCGCTCATCGCGGCGACGGTGCGCTCGACGACTTCGCCGCCCGCGCTCGCCTCGCGGTGGGTCTCGCCGATCGCGCGCTTGACCTCGACCGCCGACCGCGCGGTTTCGCCGACGCCCGCCGTCACTTGGTTCATCGCGGCGGTGGTTTCCTCGAGCGAGGCCGCCTGCTGCTCGGTGCGGCGCGCCAGATCGTCGGAGGCGGCGCGGATTTCGGTCGAGCCATTGTGGACGCTCTGCGCCGAATGCGCGACCCCGGTCAGCGTCTCGCCGAGCCCGGCGACGGTTTGGTTGAAGCGGTGGCGCAGCGCTTCATATTCGGCCGGCAGCGGCTCATCGATGCAATAGTGGAGATTCCCGCGACCGAGTTCGTCGAGCCCGGCGGCGATCACCTCGACGACGTGGCGCTGCTTGGCCTCGCCCTCGACGTTGCGCTTGGCGGCGGCGCGGAACACTTCGAGCGCATCGACGATCGTGCCGATCTCGTCGCGACGCCCGGCGCCCTCGAGCTGGGTGTCGAGATCGCCTGCGGCCATCGCCTGCATCGCCTCGGCGGTCTTGGTGAGCGGGCGCAGCGCGAGCCGGTGGAGATACCAGAGCCCGCCGAGCACCAGCGCGAGCATCAGTATCGCGAGCGCCCCCATCAGCGCGAAGGTGGTGTGGAGCGTGGATTTGGCGGTCGCCTCGGCGGCTTGCTGCTCGGCGGCGAGCAGTTCGCCCAGCTTGGCGGCTTCGCCCGCCTGAAGATCGATATGCGCTTGCAAATCGCCATAAGCGGTGTCGATCGCCGTCTTGTCGCCGATCGCGATCGCCGGCACTAGGCCTTGTTCGATCGTTTGAAACAGCGCGTCGCTCTCGGCATTGGCGCGGCCGAGCTGTTCGCGGATCTTGGCGGGCAAAGCGCGGCCCGCCCAATAAGCGCGGCGATCGTTATAGGCCTTTTGCAGCTCCTTCAGCCGCTCGTGCCGGGCCTCGAGCGAGGCGGGTTCGTAGTAAAGGCGAGTCGCCTCGAGCGCGGCATCGGTCATCAGCATCGGCGCGGGCAGCGTATCCTTGGTCAGCCGCAGCGCCATTTCACCGCGCTGCTGCACCTCGCCCCCGACGCTGATCTTGTTGACACCCAGCGACATCACGACCGCGCTCACCGCGAGCGTGCCGACGACGACGGCCGCCCCGATTTGGCCTTTCACCCGAATTTTCATCTTAGCCCCTTTGCTCGCATCCGACACCGGCGGGATCGCGCGCGGCGGGATCGATGCCGGATCGACCGCTCCCCTCGCGCCGTCGCCGGCCCCCACAGCGCTAGGGGCACGGTGGTAAATTTTGCTTTTAGGCTATCGAAAAATTGCGCGGGCGGATCGATCGCCGGCGCACGAAAGCTCAATGACTTAGCGCGGCCCGCCCGCCGCGCCTGGTAGATTCACCGCTTGGCCCAGGTGGAACGCGCGCGGCACGATTCGAAACGACCGCGCGCGCGACCTGTGAGAGCCACTTGCGATCGCACCGGCAAGCTCCTCCCCTGCGAGGGGAGGTGGCACCCGCGCAAGCGGGTGTCGGAGGGGTGTCCCCGGCCGATAGAGGGCGATACCCCTCCACCACGCTTCGCGTGGTCCCCCTCCCCTTTCAGGGGAGGAGCTTAGGCGTGCAATCCCCTGGTTCGATCAGATCAGAAACCGCTTTAGAAGGCGGTCCAATCGTCGTCGTCGAGCGCGGCCACGCGCCGGCCGCCCGCCGCCGCCAGTTGCGGGGCGCGCCGCGCGGGCCGCACCCGAGGCTCGACGGGCGCGCGCGCGCCCGCCGTCGTCAGCGTGAAGCGCGACACCAGCGCCTGTAACTCCTCGGCCTCGCCCGACAGGCTGCGCGCCGCCGCCGTCGCCTGTTCGACCATCGCGGCGTTCTGCTGGGTCACCCGGTCCATGCCGGTGACGGCGGCGCTCACTTGCTGCAAATTGCTCGCCTGCTGCTCGGCCGAGGTGGCGATCGCGCCGACCATGTCGCGCACCATCGTCACTTGCTCGACGATGCGCGCGAGGATCGCGCCGCTCTCGCGCACCCGGCTCACCCCGGTGCCGACTTGTTCGGTCGACGCCGCGATCAACGCCTTGATGTCCTTCGCCGCGTCCGCCGAACGCTGCGCGAGCGCGCGCACCTCGGTCGCGACAACCGCGAAACCGCGCCCCGCATCGCCCGCGCGCGCGGCTTCGACCCCGGCGTTGAGCGCGAGCAAATTGGTCTGGAAAGCAATCCCATCGATCACATTGGTGATCTGCGCGATCTGGCGCGCGCTCGCCTCGAGCTCGTCCATCGCCGCGACCGCGCGCTCGACCGCCCGCGCGCCCTCGCGCGCCTCGGCCTGGGCGGTGCCGATCGCGCCCGTCACGTCGCTCGCGCCCTGGGCGGTGGCGGTGACCATCGTCGTCACCTCGCCCATCGCCGCGCTGGTCTGTTCGAGCGTCGCCGCTTGTTGTTCGGTGCGCTGGGCGAGATCGTCGGACGCCGCGCGGATCTGCGTCGCGCCGCTGCTCACGCTCTGCGCCGATTGGGCGACCGTGCCCATGATCTCGCTCAGCTGCGCGAGCGATTGGTTGAAGCCCCGCCGCAGCGCTTCATAATCATCGGCGAAGGGCGTCGCGATGCGGTGGGTGAGCGTGCCCGCCGCGAGCGCTTCGAGCCCGGCGGCGAGTTCGCGCACCACCAGCTGCTGCGCGGCCTGGTGCCGCGCCTGCGCCTGCCCCGCCGCGCGGAACACGTCGATGCTGCGCGCCATCGTGCCGATTTCGTCGCCGCGCTCGGTGCCCTTGGGCGCCTGATCGTGATCGCCGCCCGCCATCCGCTCCATCAACCGCGCGGTCGCGTCGATCGGGGCGAGCACGCCGCGCAACAGATAGAAGACCGCGCCCGCGAGCAGCACGATCAGCACGAGGCCGGCGATCGCCATCGCGATCATCGTCGCCTGCATCACCCGATTGCCGCGCGCGTCGAGTTCGGCGCGGAGCGCGGTGCCGGTCGACATCACGTCCGCATTGGCGCGCTGATGCGCGACGAACGCGGCTTCCACCCGGCCATAGCTCGCATCGATCGCCGCGCGATCACCGCGCGCGACGGCGGGCAGGAAGGCGCTATCGACTTCGGCCCAAAAGGCGCGGCCGGTTTCGACGTCGCGCGCCACCGCCGCTTTCACCTCGGGCGGAAGCGGCGCCGCGGCGAAGCGCGCGGCGTTGTCCGCGAAAGCCCGTTCCTGGGTCCGCAGCAAGGGCCGCATTTCGCCGAGCAGGGCCGGCGCGCGCGCGAGGCGGGTGACGCCGACGAAGGGCTCGGCGACGTAAAGCGTCGTCGGCGCGACTTCGACGAGCAAATCATTGGCGAGCTGGCTCGCCCGCTGCACCGGTCCGCCGACGCGAATCTGGTCGATCCCGAAGCTCATCCCCGCGCCGGTCGCCAGCACCGCCGCGATGAGCAAGGCCCCACCGATCTGGCCTTTGCGCTTGATCGTCATCTCCGCCTCCCATGCCCGCGAACGGGCGTCCGATGCGGCTATCCTGGGAGAACTACGGTAAAGACTTTTGGAAGGATTGGCGTGTCAACTACCCGATTTGGGCAGCGCGCCGGCCATCGGCGCCGCGTCGATCAGCCTTGGCGCAGCTCGGCCTCGAGCCGCGCCAGCTCGTCGGTGAACAGCAGGGGCGCGCGGAGCGCGCGCGCGATCATCAATCCGCCCTCGATCCGCGCGAGCGCCGAAAAGGCGCGCGCGGGGGCGGTATCGGGCGCGGCGCCGGTTTCGACCAGCGCGGCGGCGAGCGCGTCGATCCATTCGCGCAGCAGCGCGCCGAGGCGCGCGCGCGCGGGCTCGGGCGTGCCGCTGGCCGTCATCGCCGCGATCAGGCACGGCGCTTCGCCGCCCGCATAGATGATGGCGGTCCCCGAGATCATCGCCGCGATCCGCTGCTCGCGGTCGCCGGGTTCGCCGAGCGGCGCGATCACCGCCGCGCGCAGCCGCTGCCCGGCGCGCTCGGCGACGGCGAGCGCCATATCGTCCTTGCCGCCGGGGAAATGATGATAAAGGCTCGATTTGCCGAGCCCGGTCAATTTCGACACGTCCCCGATCGACACGCCATCGAAGCCGCCTTCGCGAAACAGCTGGTGGAGCTGATCGAGCAGCGCATCGCGCGCGCCCTTGGGGGAATCGGTCATCACATCACTCTTGGCGCGAGCCGGGGCGGGCGCGAACCCGCCCCGGAGCGCTTAGGCCGCGACCGCTTCGACTTGGGGGAAGTCGACGTCGGTCTTGAAGACCTCGTTCACATAGTTGGTGAAGGTGTTGAGCACGACATGGCCGATGATTTCGAGCACTTCGGCATCGCTATAGCCGGCGGCGCGCACCGCTTCGAGCTCGGCTTCGCTCACGCCGCCACGCGCGGTCGCGACCTGGCGCGCGAAGGTGAGCGCGGCGTCGAGCTTGGCATCGTGCGAGCGGCCCTGGCGCGCGGCTTCGATCGTCTCGGCATCGAGCTTCAGCAGCTGGCTCGCAACGAAGCTATGCGCGGCGTTGCAATAGGTGCAGCCGTTCACATTGGCGACCGCGAGCGCGATCTGCTCGCGCAGCGCGGGCTTCAGCTTGCCCTTGCCGAGCGCGCCGTTGAGCGAGAGCAGGCCCTCGAGCGTCTGCGGGCTCGTGCCGACCAGGCGGTGCAGGTTGATCGACTTGCCCAGCGCGGCTTCGGCCTGGCTCAGCAGCGGCTGGCTGGCTTCGGGGGCATCGGCGATGGTTTCGGGATAGGCAATGCGAGCCATGGAGCTTTCCTTTCGGTTGATCCGCCCCGGTGGTTCGAAAGGGGGACGGAGCGGATGGCGGTGATCTAGTCTGTACCGATCGTTCGTTACAGACAGCAAAACTCCTAGGCGATGAAGCCTGGCTTCATCGTCAGGCTTGGTGAAAACGGGGGTGAGGCGCGCGCCGCGCGTCCACGTCGCTGCTCGCGAACCGTCGCCAACCCTTTTGATCCTTGAGGAGCGGCTGCCCGCAACCGCGGCACCTGCCGCGCAAGTGCAAGCCATCGGCCCAAACGCGTTGCCGATCCGGTCGATGACGCCCGATGAGGCAGCGAAGCCGGTCGAACATCGTCCAACCTCCGTTCTTTCCCCGAGTCGCCGCGACGATACGACACCAAGATGACAGTTGCGGGCATGGTTGCGCCGCCCCGCCCCGCTTGGCAGGCTGGCACGGTCACGGAGGATGCCATGCCGCTCTACGAAATCGACGGAAAAAGCCCGGTGCTCGACCCCGGCGCCTGGGTCGCGCCGAGTGCCGATGTGATCGGCGACGTTCGGCTCGGCGCCGACGCGAGCCTGTGGTTCGGCGCGGTCGCGCGCGGCGACAATACGCCGATCCTGATCGGCGCGCGCAGCAACGTGCAGGAAGGCGCGATGCTCCATTCGGACCCCGGCGCGCCGCTCATCATCGGCGCGGGCTGCACCATCGGCCATCACGCGATCCTCCACGGCTGCACGATCGGCGACGGCGCGCTGATCGGCATGGGCGCGATCATCCTCAACCGCGCGGTGATCGGCGCGGGCTGCATCGTCGGCGCGGGCGCGCTGGTGACCGAGGACAAGAGCTTTCCCGCCGGGAGCCTCATCATCGGCAGCCCGGCCCGCGTCGCCCGCGCGCTCGACGCGGCGGCGGCGACGCTGCTCGCGGCCTCGGCGGCGCATTATGTGGAGAAGGCGCGGGCGATGGCGGCGGGGCTGCGGCGAGTCGACTGACCTGTCGTCAAGTTTCTCTTGACGTTCATCCCGTCAACATGGCATTGACGGTTCGTCAAGTCATCGTTGACGGGAGGGCGTGATGCAGCTAAACGAAGAACAACGCCTGCGCGAGCGCACCGCCGCGCTGATGATCGATTGGGCGGCGACGCGCGTGCCGCCGTTTACGGGCGACAGCCGCGAGGGCTATGACGCGGCGATCACCGCCGCGCACGTCATCGCCGACGAAAGCCGCGTGTCGCTCCACCGCTGGGTCGACGCGGCGCGACGCGCGGGGCTGAGCTGGGCCGAGATCGGCGGCGTGCTCGGCATCTCGAAACAAGCCGCGCAACAACGCTTCGGCACCGCCGAACCCGCGATCACCCCCGACCCCGACCTGGTCGTCGTGCGGCTCGGCGCGACCGCGTTCAACGAAATGGCGATCCTGCGCGCCGAGGGCGCGCGCGGGCGTGAACTCGTGAAATTCGGCCCGCTGATTCTGTACTTCCGCCCGACCGACCAAAATTGGGCTTATCGCCGCACCATCTCGCTCGCCGGCCCCTCGGAGGCGCTGCTGCGCGAGGGGTGGACCTACGTCGGCAGCTGGCTGCCCTTCCAATATTACAAGCGCCCGCTGGAGGCGGGGTAGAGCGTGGGCGCCCCTTCCTCAGGTGGCGGGGGCGCACCACGCAAATATGGATCAAATATGGATCGGCTTGCCGGTCACCGCCATCGCCGCTTCCTTCAGCGCCTCGGCATGCGTCGGGTGCGCGTGGCAAGTATAAGCGATGTCCTCGCTGGTCGCGCCGAACTCCATAGCCTGCGCGGCTTGCGCGATCATCGTCCCGCCGACGCTCGCGATCACCCATACGCCGAGCACCCGATCGGACTTTTCGTCGGCGATCACTTTCACGAAGCCGTCGGGCTCGTGATTGGTCTTGGCGCGGCTGTTGGCGAGCATCGGGAATTTGCCGACCTTCACCGCCCCGCGCTCCTTGGCCTGTTCCTCGGTGAGGCCCACGCCCGCGATTTCGGGGAAGGTGTAGACGACGCTCGGGATGATGTCGTGGTTCACGATGCCGGTGTGGCCGGCGATATTCTCGGCGACCGCGATCCCTTCGTCCTCGGCCTTGTGCGCGAGCATCGGCCCCGGCACGACGTCGCCGATCGCCCAGACGCCCGGCACCTGGGTGCGGAAATGATGATCGATCTCGATCTGGCCGCGCTTGTTGGGCGCGAGCCCGATCGCCGCGAGATTGAGCCCATCGGTGTTCGCCCGCCGCCCGATCGCGACGAGCACCGCATCGGCCTCGATCGTCTCGGCGGCGCCGCCGGCGGCGGGTTCGATCGAGACGGTCGCCTTGCCGCCCGCGACCGCGACGCCGGTCACCTTGGTCGAGAGGCGGAATTCGAAGCCCTGTTTCTTGAAGATTTTGTTCGCTTCCTTGCGCACCTCGCCGTCGAAGCCGGGCAGGATCTGGTCGAGATATTCGACCACCGTCACCTTGGCGCCGAGCCGGCCCCAGACGCTGCCGAGCTCGAGCCCGATCACCCCGCCGCCGATCACCACCAGCCGCTCGGGCACTTTCGCGAGTTCCAGCGCGCCGGTCGAATCGACCACCACCTGCTGGTCGATCTCGACACCCGGGAGCGGCGTGACCGAGGAGCCGGTCGCGATGACGATGTTCTTCGCGCGCACCTGCTGCCCGCCGACCTCGACCGTGTTCGCGTCGACGAAGGCGGCATGGCCCTTCAGCCACGTCACCTTGTTCTTCTTGAACAGAAATTCGACGCCGCCGGTGAGCTGCTTGACCGCGTCCTTGCGCTGGCCGTGCATGGCGTCGAGGTCGAGGCTGAGCCCTTCGGTCTTGATCCCCATCTTGGCGAGCGCCCCGGTCGCCGCCTCGCGGTAGAATTCGCTCGCGTGGAGCAAAGCCTTGGACGGGATGCAGCCGACGTTGAGGCAAGTGCCGCCGAGCGTCTCGCGGCTTTCCGCGCAGGCCGTCTTCAGCCCGAGCTGCGCGGCGCGGATCGCGGCCACATAACCGCCGGGGCCGGCGCCGATCACCAGGACGTCATAGTCGAAATCAGCCATTGTCATTGCTCTCGCTTGGAAAGGGCGTCCGGCGGACCCGGACGGGATCGACGATGGTCATGTGGCCTTCGAGCGCGCTAAAGTCGAGTAGCGGCAGCAGCCGATCGATCACCGCCAGCACGTCGCGGGGACGATAGCGCAGGTAGATGACCGCCGGCGGCACGGGCAAGCCGCGCGCGAAGATCAGCTCGCCGAAATCGCGATCGAAAGTGACGAGAATGCGCTCGCCGTCCACCGCCATCGCGAGCACAGCCGGGTCTTCCGCCGTCGCATTGCTGAGCGCCAGGCGGAGCACGTCATGTCCCGCCGCTTGCAATGCCTCGGCGACCCGCCTGCCGACGTTGACGTCGAGCAGGAACCTCAAGCCGCCCTTGCTCGGCTGCGCGCGATCGCTTCCTCGTCATGGATCAGCTCGGCGGCGAAGGCGGCGGCGGCGGAAAGATATTCGGCTTTGATCCCCGGATATTCCTCGGCCATCTGCTCGACGCTCCACCCCGCCGCCATCAGGTCCAGCACCATTTCGACGGTGATCCGGCTGTCGACGAAGATCGGCTTGCCCCCATAGATATTGGGGTTGGAGTAGATCAGATCGCGCCAGTCCATCGCCACCCTCACAAATCGATCAGCAGCCGAGTTGGGTACTCAATAGCATTTTTGAGCGCGACCAGGAACGTCAACGCCTCG
>FRDC01001934.1_pt1 | contig 35305 bp, 32 predicted proteins | sample 1106171 | NCBI WGS metagenome assembly FRDC01 (sample SAMEA3930566, study PRJEB13176) | freshwater metagenome | biome: Drinking water system; feature: drinking water; material: water | place: Singapore | collected 2014-12-20 | reverse complement strand
GGGTCAATCTGCAACGCACCTTCTCCGGAGAGCGCCTTCGTGACAACTGATTCAGACCGGGCCTGGACCCGCCGTACGTTTCTGCAAACTTCCGCCGTCGCGCTCATGCTGGGCGCGTTGCATGCGCTGATGCCGCCGCGCGCGGCGGCGCAGGCGCTTCCCGAGGGACGGTTGAGCCTGTTGAACGTCTGGACGGAAGAGCGTCTCGATGTGACCTACCGGAACGAAGCCGGCGAGTACGACCTGGAGGCTTTGGACGACATCAATCATATTCTCCGCTGCCATGCGACCGGCGAAGTCTCCGCGATCGATGTGCGGGTGTTGGAGCATGTGAATCTGGTGCAGAAGAAGCTGGGCGGCGACCGGGAGATCCACATCATTTCCGGGTACCGCTCGCCCGAGTATAACGCACAGCTGGTGCGCGCCGGACGGCGCGCGGCGAAAAACAGCCTGCATATGCAGGGGCAGGCGATCGATCTCCAGATTCCCGGCATCCACCCCAACGTCATCCGGCAGGCCGCACTCGAATTGGGCTACGGCGGCGTCGGCTATTATCCCCGCGCGAAATTTGTGCACCTGGATTCCGGAGCGTTCCGGTCCTGGTAGATACCTGTAGTTTTCCGTGCCGGCATCGCGGTATCCTCTGATGCTGTGTCCCCCCCGGCGTGACGCTTTTTTTCCTTGAGGAGGATGGTATGAAGGTTCGTCTCCGTGTCCTGAGAGGTATGTGCCTGGCCGCCGTGCTGGGACTGTTCGGCGGTGCGGCATTGATTCAAGCCGAGACGGCCGACGGCGCCACAAAGGCCGTGGTTTCGAAGGGCAAGCATGTGTCGTTGGAATACACGCTGAAGCTGAACGAGAAGGACGTGGTGGAATCGAATGTCGGCGGCGAGCCGATGACCTACGTGCACGGCAAGGAAGAAATCGTTCCCGGACTGGAGAAAGCGCTGGAAGGCATGGCGGTCGGGGAGAAGAAGCACGTGACGGTCAAACCGGCGGACGCCTACGGCGAAGTGGATCAGAAAGCCATTCAGGAAGTGAAGAAGAGCCTGGTGCCGGAACATGCGTGGAAGGTCGGAGCCGAATTGGAAGCGCGGGGCCCGGAAGGGCAGTCGCTGTTTCCCCATGTGACGGCGGTCAAAGACGATACCATCGTGCTGGATTTCAACCATCCGCTGGCCGGGAAGACGCTGTACTTCGACGTGAAGATTCTCGACATCCGCGCGGAAGCTAAGACCAAGTAGGCGAGTGCTGTTCGCGGGCTTCGGAAACATCGTCAGGATGCTCAAAAAGGCTGTCCAGCAAGGCCGCAGCGAGTGAAGGGCCGAGGCGTACCCTCAGGGGTACGTTGAGGGTCTGAACGATGCGAGAACGCCGCTGGCAGGCTTTTTCAGCATCCTGTTATCCCGGCTGCAGCTTGAAGAAGAGCATCGAGAGCGGCGGCAGCGTCAGGCTCAGCGAATAGGGGTGGCCATGGCAGGGGCTGGCCGCCGTATGGACCCCGCCTGAGTTTCCGGTGTTGCTGCCGCCGTAGAGGCCGGCGTCGCTGTTGAGCAGTTCACGGTAGCGTCCGGCCGCCGGAACGCCGACACGATAGTGATGCCGGGGAACCGGGGTGAAGTTCCCCACGCAGAGCAGCGTCTCCCCGGCCGTCTCCCCCTTGCGAAGAAACGCGATGACCGAATTCTCGGTATCGTTGAAATCGACCCACTGAAACCCGTTCCATTCGTAGTCGACGGCGTGCAGCGCCGGTTCCTGCCGGTAGAGCCGGTTGAGATCCTGCACGTACCGCTGCAGGCCGCGATGGTAGGGCTGGTCGCAGAGGTGCCAGTCCAGGCTGGTATCGTGGTTCCATTCCTTCCACTGGCCGAACTCGCTCCCCATGAACAGCATCTTCTTTCCGGGATGGCCGTACAGATAGCCGTACAGCGTGCGGAGGTTGGCGAACTGCTGCCAGGGATCGCCGGGCATTTTCCCGATCAGCGAGCGTTTGCCGTGCACGACTTCGTCGTGCGAGAGCACGAGGACGAAGTTTTCCGTGAAAGCGTAGAGCAGGCCGAACGTGATCTGGTTCTGGTGATACCGCCGGTGCACCGGCTCGTGCGCGAAATAATCGAGCGTATCGTGCATCCAGCCCATATTCCACTTGAAGGTGAAGCCCAGGCCGCCGGTGTAGGTGGGGCGCGAGACGCCCGGCCAGGAGGTGGACTCCTCCGCGATGGTCACGGCGCCGGGGAAATCCCGGTGCACGAGCACGTTCAGTTCTTTGAGCAGCGTTACGGCGCCTAGGTTTTCGTTGCCGCCGAACTGATTCGGGATCCATTCGCCGGCCTTGCGCCCGTAGTCGAGATAGAGCATCGAGGCCACCGCGTCCACGCGCAGTCCGTCTATGTGATAGGTGTCGAGCCAGAACAGCGCGCTGTTGAGCAGAAAGTTGCGCACTTCCGGACGGTCGTAATTGAAGATCCGGCTGTGCCAGTCCGGGTGATAGCCCAGGCGCGGATCGGCATGGTCGTAGAGATGCGTGCCGTCGAAGAATGCGAGCCCGTGCGCATCGTCGGGAAAATGCGCCGGCGCCCAGTCCATGATGACCCCGATGCCGGCCTGATGGGCGGCATCGACGAAGGCCATGAAGTCTTCCGGCGCGCCGTAGCGGCTGGTGGCGGCGAAATAGCCGGTGGCCTGATACCCCCAGGAGCCGTCGAAGGGATGCTCGGTGACGGGGAGCAGTTCCAGATGGGTGTAGCCGAGGTGCTTCACATAGGGGATCAGTTTGTCGGCGAGCTCCCGGTAGGTGAGCCAGCGGTTGTGGTCTTCCGGCACCCGCATCCATGACCCGAGATGCACTTCATAGACGGCGACGGGAGCCTTCAAGGGATTCCACTGCGCGCGGGCGTCCATCCAGTCCTTATCGTGCCAGGTGAAATCGGAGAGATCCCGCACGATCGAGGCGGTGCGCGGGCGCAGCTCGCCGGCGCGCGCATAGGGATCGGCCTTCAGCAGCAGGGTGTCCTGTCCTCGGGGACGAATTTCATATTTATAGAGGCTGCCGTCCGGCAGATCGGGCAGGAAGAGTTCCCAGAGTCCGGATGAACCCCGGTTGGTCATTGGATGGCAGCGGCCGTCCCAGCGATTGAATTCCCCGACGACGCTGACGCGGGCGGCATTGGGAGCCCAGACGACGAAATGCACGCCGGTGACTCCGTCGATCGTGCGGACATGCGCCCCGAGGGTCTCGTAGGCCCGATAGAAGGTGCCTTCTGAAAAAAGATGCAGTTCAAAATCGGTCAGCAGCGGCGGCACCGCGTAGGGATCGCGTTGTTCCGTGACTGTGCCGTCGGCGGTTCTGGAACGGACCCTATAGCGGAGCGGGTGGCTCTGCTCGGGAAGGAAGGCTTCAAAGAGGCCGGCCTCGTGGAGGCGTCTGGCCGGGACCGGCGCCGTCTGGCCGGCAGGGAGAATCTCGACGGAGTCGGCAAAGGGCAGCCAGGCGCGGATCGCCAGGCCCCGGCCGGTCGGGTGGGGGCCGAGGATCGCCCGGGGATTCCAGTGCGTGCCGGAGAGGAGGCGGTCGAGGTCATCCTGCGCGAGCGCGGTCGAGGTCGTCATGGGCCTATCCTAAAGCGTCACTGGAGCAGAGGGAAGAGGAAAACGTGAATCGTGGGGGCGACACAGACCGGCAGCACAACGCAATGCCAATACGAAGGCGGGATTTCCCCGGTGAAGACAAGTATGTCATCCTGAGCGCCGGTCATCCGTGACAACGGCCGGAGTATTGATTCGGTGTTTCTCGGTGTCGTGTGCGGACCATGCCATCGTTTCCTCTCCTTCGTAAGGAGGGGCGAGGGGAGGTCGAGTGTTCGGGTTGCTTTGCGGGCAGGTGGGTGTGCATGCCGTAGCAACCGGAGAAGCGCTACCCCTCCAGGCCTCCCCTTACAAAGGGGAGGAACCGGAATAGAGGGCGCTTCTGAAGCGAAGAGCCTGCTCCCCTTAGAGGATGTAGGACCCATTCGATAGCTGGACGTGCCGGTATCAAGAAAGACATGAGGGAACCCGATGCCCCGTAATGATCAGGTCACCAGGCAATGGCATCTGCTCCAGCGGTTGAGCGCGGCGCGGAACGGGTTGACCCTGGCGCAGTTGGTCGAGGCGATTCCCATCGGCCTGACCAGGCATCCCCGCACCGTCCGCCGGGATCTGGCCGCGCTCGAAGCCTCGCATTTTCCGCTGCTGACCGAGCGGGTGGAGGGGGAAGTCCGCTGGCGCCTGCTGGATGGATTCAAAAACATTCCGGCTCTCCGCCTGTCGCCGACGGAATTGATGGCCCTGGCCTTCAGCCGCCGCCTGATGACGCCGCTGCAGGGCACGCTGATTCAGGCGTCCCTCAACTCCGCCCTCACGAAGATTTCCGCCGCCATTCCGGAGGGAGCAACCGAATATCTTGAACGGCTGGATCAATGGTTCTCCGTCGGCCTGGGGCCGCACAAGAACTACCGGCATCATCGGGAGACCATCGACATCCTGTCCCAGGCGATCACCCAGCGCAAAACCGTCCAGATGCGCTACTTCTCCGCCGGGCGGAACGCGACCAACCGGCGCGAAGTCGATCCCTACCTCTTGCGGTACGTGGACGGCGGCCTCTATCTGATCGCCTATTGCCGTTGGCGGAAAGACGTCCGCATGTTTGCCGTCGAACGGATCAGATCGCTCACGCCCACCGACCATCCCTATCAAATGCCGCTGCACTTCGACATCGAGGCCTACGTGGAGGACGCGCTCGTTGTCATGCGCGGCGAACGCATCACCGTCGAACTCCGGTTCGACAAGGCCACCGCCGTCTGGGTGAAAGACCGGATCTGGCATCCGAGCCAGCAGCTCACACCGGTCAAAGGCGGGCAGGTGCTGATGACGCTGCAAGTGGCCGACACCCGCGAACTGCTCGGATGGATCCTGAGCTTCGGCAGCGGGGTTCAGGTCCTCAAACCCGAGCGGCTGCAGAAAGCCGTTCGCGAGGAAGCAAGGAAACTTCTCGACCAACAGTGACCCCGGATGTCACGTGCGGGCAGGTGCTTCGGCATCTGATTGCGCCTGATCTCGCCTAACTCCCCTCAATAACCGGCGCTTCCACCGAATCGACATTCTGTGTCGGGTGTGACCTGTTCTGTCACGGCCACCTCCTATGATGCGGTCATCGCAATTCATCCAGGAGGTGATCGCATGGACGACAGGCAGAACGGGCAGCAGGCTGCCGATACGTTCGTCTCCAGAGCGACCCCACCGTTACAGGCATCACGATCCAGCGATCAGGAACCGCCGATCTGGCCGAACTGGCCGGGAAGAAGCGCGAGCGCGAAGAAGCTCAGCGGCAAACTGATGCTCGGACCGTTGCTCTGGAAGCTCGCCGCGCCGGTGGCTTGGGCGCTCGGCCTCGCGGCGGTGGTCGCGGCGTTCTGGTTCTGCTTCGCGCTGCTGGCCATCTGGATGGGGCTGCCGGGGGAATGACGGGAAGCACCCTGCCGGATCGGCAGGAAGAAAGGTGGTCGGGATGCGCATCGCCACTATGAGGGCCATGCAACTGCCCTGGTGGAAAATTATTTGGACGGCCCTTGCCCTCTTCGCCATTCTGACGATGCGGATCCTCACGCTGGCTCTGATCGAGGGGTGCGGGCCGTCCGATACCTCGACCTTCATGCAACGCAATTACTGGCCGTAGGGGAGCGGGCGAAAAGATGGAGGAGTGAAGGGCAGAAATGAGGCGACGGCGAGCGCAGGCGGGTGAGATCCAACGAATTACGGTCGGGATTATCCTGATAGCCAGGTGGTTGTGAGAGTTGCTACGGTTCGCCATGGGGCGCAGGCAGTAGGTCAGCAGGGGCGATGAAACAGTCAGCGTGATGAGGAAAGCGGCCATGCCAGGATCAGAACCAGACAAACTCCACGATACCGGCGCAGAACACCATGAGATCCCGCTCGCCTGGAAGCTCGGTGCCGCGTTCGCGCTGCTCCTCCTCGCGATCCTGGTCGCGGCCCTGCTGACCATTCCCTTGTCCTGCATGTTGAACGATTGGCCGCAGCCGGTCTGCCGGATGGTGCAAGCGGTGATGCCCTAAGGGGAGAAAGGGGAGTAGGCCATGGGTGCAACAGGACGTCTCTCTATAATGGAGGGAGCCATGACGATGATTGGCTTGTTCCTGCTCGTTCTTGTCTGGATGCCGTGCCCGCTTCAGGCCGAAGACCTCGGCAATCTCAGCGCGAATCCCTTCGATGCCGATTCAACGGCCAACCCCTTCGGCAAAGGCAGCCCCTTTGCGCCGAACGGGATCAACAATCCCTACAGCCCCTACGGCAGTCCGTTCAGCAACAAGTCGGCGACCAATCCTTTTGCGACAGAAGCCCCGAAACTTTATGACCAACAGGGGAACTATCGCGGCAAGCTGAGCGCCAACCCGTTCGATCAGGACTCCACCGGCAACCGGTACGGCCGCTACGGCTCGCCCTTTTCGCCCGACTCGCTGAATAACCAATATGGCGCTGGGAGCCCATTCCGCTCAGACTCACCGAACAATCCGTATGGGAGAGGGTGGAGGATTGAAGGAGGGAAATGAGGTGATCGAACATAGCCTGAGGCGGTCATGGCCCTAGTAGATCTACCGGTAAAGTCTCTGTTTGAGTCAGAATGCCAAGGACTTGTTCCTCCAAAGGCGGGGTGAATTCTTGGGTGAAAAGGGGTATTCTGCAGCTCTGAAAAATGGCACCGTGGAATTGAGAAAAACATTTCTTTCGACGAGTTATGACGACAAAGGCAGACTCCGGGATTCGGGACAACCATAGTCGAGGGACTGTTGCTGATTTCCTGCGTACGAAGATCCAGAGCGGGTCCAGGTTGTCTGTTGTTTCGGCCTATTTCACAATTTACGCCTACGATGCGCTCAAGGGTATCCTCGATCCTATAGAACAACTTAATTTTCTTTTCGGTGAGCCAACTTTTGTCAATCGCCTTGATCCAAGCAAGACAGAGAAGAAAGCCTTCATCATTGATGCAGATGGATTGGAGATAGGAAACAAGCTCCAGCAAAAACGCGCGGCAAGAGAATGTGCGGACTGGATTGAGCGGAAGGTCGACATTAAGACCATCAAGCAATCGAACCTACTTCACGGAAAGATGTATCATGTCTCTACGGGGGGGGTAGAGGATGCGATCCTAGGTAGCTCCAATTTCACAGTACGTGGTCTCGGTTTGGGGAGTGGCGACAATAACATTGAGTTGAATCTCATCGTGGACAGCAGTCGCGATCGCAGGGAACTCAAGGAATGGTTCTCGGAGGTCTGGAATGACGCGAATTTAGTCAAGGATGTGAAGCAGGATGTATTGCTGTATCTGCGAAAGCTCTACGCAAACCAGTCGCCGAGATTCATCTACTACCTCACGCTTTTCCACCTCTTCCGTGATTATCTTGACGGCACCCGTGATATAGACGACAACCTCCGCCGGGTAGCGCTTCCAGACACCTACATTTGGCGAACGCTTTTTTCCTTCCAGAAAGACGGCGCCAAAGGCGCTATCAACAAGATTCTGAATTACAACGGCTGCATTCTCGCGGATAGTGTGGGCTTAGGAAAAACCTACACCGCCCTGGCCGTCATCAAGTATTTCGAATTGCGGAATGAGCGGGTTCTGGTGCTTTGTCCAAAGAAACTAAGCCGCAACTGGACCATCTATCGCAATCCAAGCTCCCTAAATCCATTCTCCGAGGACAAATTCCGGTATGACGTTCTTCACCACACCGACTTATCGCGCGATTCAGGAACAGTTAACGGGCTTCTCCTTGATTCCTTAAATTGGGGTGCCTACGATCTCGTGGTGATCGACGAATCCCACAATTTTAGGAATAACAAGCTTGCCACACAGCGAACAGGGGAGGCCAAAGAGCGAAGAAGTCGGTACCAGCGGCTGATGGAGGACATCATCTCTGCAGGCGTGAAGACGAAAGTGCTACTACTTTCGGCTACGCCGGTCAACAATCAGTTGGCCGATCTGCGCAATCAGATTTCCTTCATTGCAGGAGGGGATGTGGCGCGCAATGATTCAGCGGATGCAGCATTTGCCGAAAAGCTGAACATTGCATCCGTCAAGGAGACTTCCCGGCAGGCACAAACGCATTTTACGAACTGGGCTAAGAAGCCGCCGGGCCAGAGAAAGACGCGGGATCTACTTGCTGCGATCGGAGGAGATTTCTTTAAGCTGCTCGACGGCCTCAGCATTGCTCGTTCACGGAGTCAAGTCGCTACCTATTACGCAGGCGAAATGAAAGCGTTGGGAGGGTTTCCGAAACGCCCAGCGCCAAAAGCCATTCATGCTCCAATCGACTTAGAACAACGCTTCCTTTCTTTTGAACAGCTTGATACGGAAATCAGCGGTCTTCGTCTGGCTCTCTACCATCCTACTAGCTTTCTCCGTGATGACCTGCAGCCGACAGTTCGTGCAGCCTACGACAACAAGATACTCGGAGGATTCACGCAAGAGGGCCGTGAGCGCATCCTTATCGCCATGATGAAGGTCAACTTCCTTAAGCGTCTCGAAAGCTCTGTCGACTCCTTCCGTCTGACGCTTAAGCGCACCATCGAGAAAATTGACCGGCTTGAAGAACGCATCACCGCATTTGAGAAACACCTCGATGACAATCCAGACTTGGACTACGACTCGCTGACCCCTGATCAGTTCGAAGACCCTGATTTTGACGAAGAGGACTTCACAATCGGAGGTCGCCGTCGTATCCATCTTGCCCATCTCAAGTTGCCGGAATGGCTTAAAGCGGTTCGGACCGACCGTACCCAGCTTCAGTACCTGTTAGAGAAAACTCAGTCTGTCACTGCCAGACGCGATGGAAAGCTTGCTGAACTGAAAAACTTCGTAGAAGAGAAGGTTCGCCACCCGACTATCAACCGAGATGGCAGAGCCAACCGGAAAGTACTCGTCTTCACAGCGTTTGCCGACACAGCCCGCTATCTCCATGAACATCTCGACCCGTGGGCACGCAAGGAGCTCAAGATTCATACAGCCCTTGTTTGCGGCGACGGAGGAAACTCTGCCTCATTAGGTCGGACCGATTACGATGAGATCCTCACCAATTTCTCGCCTATCGCCAAACGCCGAGCCGATCAGTCGGCCCGCTTCCCGAACCAGCAGGAAGAGATAGATCTGCTGATCGCAACGGATTGCATCAGCGAGGGGCAGAATCTCCAGGACTGCGACCTGCTCATCAACTACGACATTCACTGGAATCCCGTTCGTATCATCCAGCGATTCGGACGTATCGACCGCATCGGCTCGCGCAGCGAGTCGGTTCAACTTGTCAATTTCTGGCCTGTCGCTGACCTCGATCACTATCTCGGGGTCAAGCTTCGCGTAGAGGCCCGCATGGCGCTTGTCGATCTAGCTGCCACCCAAACCGACAATCTCCTCGATCCCGGCCAGCTTGAAGACCTTATTAAGGAGGATCTCCTGTTTCGAGATCGCCAACTGAAGAGGTTTAAGGACGAGATTCTTGATCTTGAAGACTTGGATGAGTCCGTCTCACTCACGGATTTCTCGCTGGACGAATTCCGTATCGATCTTCTGCGCTATTTGGAGGCAAATCGTACCGAGCTCGAGGAGGCTGGCGAAGGGCTCTATGCAGTCGTGCCACAGAAGTCAGAGTTGTTTATATCCGCACGACCTGGTGCCCTCTTTCTCCTTCGTCACCGCTCCACGGCGCAGAAGTCACTCGACTCGTCAGGTAAACCCACAGACTCTACCAAGCTCAATCCGCTCGCACCGTATTATCTTGTCTATGTTCACGACGACGGTACCGTCCGTTTCAGCTTCGCTCAGCCCAAGGAATCTATGCTGCTCCTGCGCGATCTCGCTGCAGGAGAGCCAGCTGCCTTCGAGAAACTCTGTGACCTGTTCGACCAACGAACGAAGGATGGCGAAGACATGAGTCTCTACTATAGCCTCCTTCAGAAAGCGCTCGCTTCCATTGAGCACACCTTCAATCGGCGTGCTGCGGCCTCACTATTGTCCGGTCGTGGTGAACAGCTACCGACGGCTTCCGAGGTGCCAAAGTCCAAGGGGGATGACTTCGATCTTGTCACATGGTTGGTGATTATGGAGTCGGAATAACGCGATGGCCACACGTACTGATCAACGTGAGGCAATAGCCGGTGCTCTAAAGGCTCTCGAAAGCCAGCCCCTGGCCGACGCAAGTGGCAGGCTATTTACCATCCTTGGCTACGAATCAGATCGCCGCATTCCCATTGCGTCAGCACAGCAGTTCAGAGAGATTCTCGATCCCAACGGAATACTCACGGCACGCGAGCACGAAGCCCTGGACCAGCTTAAATCGCTACACTTGCTGTTTCAGCTTACCGATGCAGAGATCGAAGCACATAGCGACTTGTTTGAGGATGCCAAGGCGCTTCATGCCACCAAGATCGAATCGTATCTCTTCTTTGCTGTTGAGCTGCCCCCCGCGCACTATACGAGGACCGCACTATCGACCTTGGTACGTGCTATCAACAAACCGTTGCCCATGCCGGCTCTCGTCATCTTTCGGCATGGCAGCACTGTTTCCCTCGGCATCATTCACCGCCGCCTCCACAAACGTGACCAGTCCAGGGACGTTCTCGACAAGGTCACTCTCATCAAGGACATCTTCTGCGCTGACCCGATTCGGGCTCACCTCGAAATCCTTAACGACTTTGTTCTTGCCAACCTTGACACGGACTTTGGTGTTTCAAATTTCGTTCGCCTCCACGAGGCTTGGCAGAAACGCCTCAGTTCCTATGCCCTGTCTAACGAGTTCTACCGCGAAATCGCCGATTGGTATTTCTGGGCGCATCATCAAGTTGAGGATGGCACGATTCAGTTGCCACAACACTGCGATACAGAGGAAGAAAAATCACTGTTCCTAATCCGTCTCCTGACCCGCGTCATCTTTTGTTGGTTCCTCGTCGAGAAGCGGTTAATCCCCACCGACCTTTTTCGCGAACACCGGCTGAGGGCACTCCTGAAAATGTTCAACCCCAGCAAGGATCCAAAGAAGCCGGACACTGATACGAGCTACTACCACGCCATTCTGCAGAACCTATTTTTTGGCACGCTTAATATGCCACCAGAGCAGCGCGGTTTTCGGGAGAAGAAGAAAGCCGGTGAACGGTACGACAAGAATTACGGCATTACCAATCTCTGGCGTTACGAAACCGATTTCCGCAATTCCGCCGACTGGCGCGCCCTCGCTGCCCGTGTACCTTTCCTCAATGGAGGTCTCTTCGACTGCCTGGATGACAAGACCGGAACAAAATCGGACAACTTCATCCTCGATGGATTTTCCGATAATCCGAAGCTCGCATGTCATCTGCCCAACGATCTCTTCTTTGGACCCGAGCGCACCGCGGACCTCTCTCGTGATTACGGTGAAGAGGATAAGCGTACTGCCCGCTCGAAGAAGGCCAAAGTCCGTGGCCTCATCGAAATCCTCTCCCGCTACAAGTTCACTATTGAGGAAAATACCCCGCTCGAGGAGGAAATTGCCCTCGACCCCGAACTCCTCGGCAAGGTCTTTGAAAACCTTCTCGCGTCGTATAACGAGGACACACGTACCACTGCCCGCAAGGCACTTGGTGCTTTCTACACGCCGCGCGAGATCGTTTCTTATATGGTTGATGAGGCCATCAAATCCTACCTCGGGAGCCAGGTGCCTCGCTGCAAGGGTGCGCTCGAAGATCTGTTCTCCAATAAGGCCACTCTCAAGGAAGTAAAGTCAGATACACGCGAGGCTCTCATTGCCGCCATCGGCCGAGTGAAGATCCTCGATCCAGCCTGTGGCTCTGGGGCCTTCCCTATGGGTGCGCTTCATCGACTTGTGGACCTCCTGCAAAAGCTCGACTCAAACAACGAATCTTGGAAACGGGACCGACTGGCAGAGGCACGTCGATATCATCAAATCCTTGAAGAAACTGGCGCGTCAAAAGAGGAGGTGGCCGCCTGTGCCGCCCGCATCGGCGACATCGAAAAATCCTTCGACACCCGTTTCCACGCCCTCGACTTTGCCCGAAAACTCTACCTCATTGAAAACTCAATCTATGGCGTCGATATCCAGCCCGTTGCCGTCCAGATCGCCAAGCTCCGCTTTTTTATCTCCCTCGTCGTTGATCAAAAGGTAGATCCGAAAGCTCCAAACCTTGGTGTCAGGCCGCTGCCTAATCTTGAAACGCGTCTTGTCGCCGCTGATACGTTGATCCCAATCGATAAAGAAGAAACAAATCTCTTCTCAGGCGAGATTGACAAGCTTCGGACAGAGCTAGCCGCTATCCGCCACGAACACTTCAACGCACGTACCCCGTCCGCCAAGCGGAAATGGCGAGAAAGGGATGAAATCAAGAGGCGAGAGATTGCGCAGACTTTGGAGGACAACCATTTTCTGACACATCGAACTGCCGCGAAGCTGGCAGCCTGGGACCCCTATGATCAGAACTCTTTTGCCCCATTCTTTGACTCCGAGTGGATGTTTGGATTTCCCGTAGGCAAGGTGAAGATTGATGGTAATGCGTCAGCGACTCTCTTGGGAAATCTAGTCCTGGTTAACGAGGCGGGGGGGCAAACTGAACTCACGGAATCTACATCCCGGGAAGTTGACAGCGGATTCGATATCGTCATCGGTAACCCACCGTATGTCCTGATACAAGCAGGCATGCGTAATGAACAGCTACTAGAGGCATTTCGAAACACTTTCGAAGTCGCATCTTACAAAATTGACCTTTATCATTTGTTCATTGAAAGAGGCATTAAGCTACTCAAGGGAGGTGGAGCGCTCGCGTATATTACACCTTCGAATTTCTCCACAAATAACTATTGCGCGGCGCTCCGTAACTTCCTTTTTCGGTATACGCAGCTCAGAAAATTCGTGACTTTTGAAGAAAATGTCTTCCATGCGAGCGTAAACAATTGGGTTTTTATCCTCACGCGCGGGTCTGCTATTGCTGGGAAAGTCGCTTTTTACAAAGGGAAGATTGAGTCGGGATCTCTTGAACTGGAGGAAGTTGCGGCGCTCGAACAAAAAGAACTGGCAAAAGGCCAAGGTCTCATCGTCCCTCCAAGCGATAGCAAGGCGGGTGTGGTCCTCGAGCGCTTACAGAGGGGCGGAAAGATACTCGATGATTTCGCTACTGTGAATTTTGGGATGCAACTTCGTGACCGCAAGGATTTCCCAAACGATGTCATTGTTGGCAAGGGGAACAAGAAAGCTATTACTCAGTATCACAAGCCTTGCCTTACCGGCCGTGATATCCGCCGTTTCACCGTTATCTATGGCGGGCTGTACTGTTATTTCAATCGGGTGGCTAAGAGAGGTGGATGTTGGGATGAAACGATCCATAACGCTTCAAATAAGATTCTTGTGCGTCAGATTGGTGAATATCCAGAAGGTGGGATCGACTTAAACGGCTTCGCTGTCCTTAATACAGCGTTTATGATATTGCCCCGACAACATCGAAATATTGCAAAGATGTCTCGTTTCCTTCTCGCGATAATCAACTCTCTGTGCGCCCGATATTATTGGTTAAACAAGTTTCGAGACGATCGCAAGACCTTTCCGAAAATTAAGGGTGAATACCTTAAGAAGATTCCAATTCCTGAGGCGGACGAGTCAGCTGTCGATCTGATTGTTCTGTTGGTGAATTTGCATGTGCGCGCGATTTCTCTCCTTGAACATAATGCAGCCGCACATTCCCCACGCGACCCACTGATTCTGGCTTATTGGGAGCGGGTTTTGAATGGGTTGGTGTATGAATTGTATTTCCCTGATGAGGTGCACGGGGCTGGATTACAGCTGTTTACTCTTGTAAAGCAGGTAGGCTTGCCAAATATTGACATTGTCCCAGAGCCAGAGCGGCTTCGGGCTTTGCGCCATCTCTTTGAGGCGCTCTACGACGGTACTCATCCCCTTCGTATCGCTCTCGACAAACTCCAGACACTCGACACCGTTCGTATCATCGAAGGTAAGGTGTGAAGATTACGAAGATTAGCCTCCAAAACTTCCGCGCCTTCGTCGAACCTTTCGAGCTCAATCTAGACGGTGGCAAGAGTCTCCTGCTTCATGGCGAAAACGGTTCAGGTAAGTCATCTATCTATCTTGCATTAAAACGATTCTTTGAGGAACGGGGTGAAGATATTGCGAAGCATCGCAACCGATTCTCTGAGCCCACTCGGAATCCTTACGTGTATGTCCGAATCAAAGGTGAGGATTCCACGGGTGTAGAGCGTGACCACGAGTTCCAATGGGACGTTTCCAATGGTCATCCGTTAGTAGTTCCCCAAGACCAGACTACTGCCTCAATTCCTCCAGAATTACGATCTCTATTGGTAGACGGTGCTAGGCGGGCTGGGTTTCTGGATTATCGGATGATGCTTCGGACTCATGTGCTTTCAAACCCTCTTCCCAGATCCAATCGAGGCCTAAAGATTCACGACATTATCTATGGTGCAGAATCTGCTGGGTTGGAGGCGCAGTTATTCGATCTCGTCTCGCTTGTGATCCTCGCTGGTGTTCGTGTGACAATTGCAGGAGGAAGCGAAACAACTATCGGCACGCTTGCGCGCAGAGTTTGGGAGAATCAGCCTCTTAGCCGCTACAAGTACATGCTCACGAACGCCAATTATCACGCCAATACCTTCAGCCAAGCGTTCAACGCAAAGTTGCCTGAGCTGGAGACAAAACTGAACGAGTTTTTGAACTGCTTCGACAACCATCAGCTATCGATTAAATTCCTGCCGGTTTCACTCGCCTGGGACAAAGAATCGCTCGAGTTAAAAAATGCAGAACTGATCCCTCAGATTACGTTTCGGGGGAAGCCTATTGCCGAGCATCACCAGTTTCTCAATGAGGCCCGTCTCTCCGCTCTCGCGACGTGTCTGTTCCTTGCAGGCGTTTTGCTCTCAGATAACGACTATGCGAATCCCTCCTATCCTCGCTTCCTCGTCCTGGATGATGCTTTGATCGGACTTGAACTGCAAAACCGACTTCCCGTCTTGCGTATCCTCACCAGCGGTGCTTTTAGGAACTATCAGGTCTTCCTTCTTACGCATGATCGTGTCTGGTTTGACCTCGCACGTGGGCACCTTCGTGAGCAAGACGGATGGTTGCACAAGGAGCTATTGGCTGATGAGGATACTGGTCACTTGATCCCGAGGCAGAGATCGTCGGAAAGTGACCTTGATAGGGCCAAAACTCATCTCGCCAGTGGGGACTTGAAGGCAGCAGCCGTGTATACGCGGTCAGCTTTTGAATGGAAGCTACGCAATATATGTGAGAAGCATGGGATCAAGATAGTCTTTAAACCTGATGCGGACAAGATTGGGGCAGGGATGCTTTGGGACGGAATCATTCAGCGCCAAAGAGAGCGAGAGGACAATCGGCGGAGGGGAGCCCAGATCCCTGATTTCGTTCCTGCGCCCCTGGAGACCGCTGTCGACACTATGCGTTCGACGGTGCTTAACAGGCTTAGCCACACTGGGGCATCGGGATTGGTCTCGGCTGAGGTGGCTACCGCTATTAAAACTGTCGAGCAGGTGCTGGCACATCCATTCCCCAAAGCGCCATCTGGTTGAGAGTAAGACAGCAATTATTAGAGGCCATTCTAAATGCAAACTCTACGATGATCTCGATGAACTGGGACTTAATACCAGCGGCGTACTAGGCTTATGAAGTTCTATGTTGGCGTAACTGATAACAAGTGGTTTGAATTTCTCGCCAGCCGCAAGCCTGATGAAGTCAACTTCTGGCGCCCAGGCGGGACCGGCTCATTTCAGGCAATCCCGCCTGGCGCGCCTTTTCTTTTCAAGCTCCATAGCCCTGATAACTACATTGCTGGGGGCGGTTTCTTCGTCAAACACTCCAACGTGCCTTTGTCTTTGGCATGGGAAGCGTTCGGTGAGAAGAATGGTGCCGATTCCTTTGAGTCACTGCGGGCGCTGATTGACAAGTTCAGATCAAACAAACCTCGCGAGCATGATCCTGTTATCGGATGTACCATCTTGGCAAACCCATTCTTTCTTCAAAGGCAAGATTGGATTCCTGCTCCCTCCAACTGGGCACCGAGTATTGTGCAAGGAAAGGGCTATGAAACTGATGAGCCCATTGGCGCTGGAGTCTGGGCTGAAGTTCAGGCTCGGCTTCGTGTGGGTGAAATATTAAGGCCTCCTGTGCTGGAGGGTGGCGCGTCGCTCCAGGCCGAAGAAGTGGCTCGATATGGGGCCGAATTCCTAACCAGGGCAAGACTGGGCCAAGGAGCCTTTCGGGTACTGGTTACAGATGCGTATACTCGACGGTGCGCCATCACAGGCGAGCGTACGCTTCCTGCGCTTGAGGCCGCTCATATCAAGCCATTTGCAAAGTCAGGCCCGAACGTTACTGCTAATGGTTTGCTGTTGCGCTCAGACCTTCACAAGCTATTTGATTCCGGCTATTTGTCAGTCACCCCCGATCTTTCTGTCGAAGTAAGCAGGAAGATCAAGGAAGAGTTCGACAACGGCAGAGATTACTACGTGCTGCATGGGCGGAAGCTAGCCGTTGTTCCTGCAACGGAAAAAGAACGGCCTTCGGTTCAGTATCTGGAATGGCATAACAACAATATCTATCTTGGGTGAGTGAAGAGAGGCCGCCAATGGTTAACCAAAGCGTCATGACCGCTCTGCTGGAATTTCGACGCAATCGAAACTGGGAGCAATTCCATAAGCCAAAAGAGCTGGTCAGTGCGCTCACAATCGAGGCCAGCGAGTTGCAGGAAGTGTTTCAGTGGAAAACAGATGAGGAGGTCAGGGATCTTTTGGCCAGCTCATCTCGCGAGAAGGTCTTGGACGAAGTCGCCGACGTTGCAATTGTCCTCTCATACCTCTGTCATGATTTGGATATTGACCTGAATGCTGCGGTGCTCTCAAAGCTTAAAAAGAATGAGGCTAAGTATCCTGTCGATAAGTCCTATGGTAATGCGAAGAAATATGACGAAAGGTAGCCGAGAGTTAGGGGGTAAGGATCTGGGGCTGACACGTGTATAGATTGTGGGGTGCATGTTGAACACGTTCGGATCTGTGGAGTCTTCAGAGCATGAGCGAGCCTAATCTGCCCTCAAGTCTGATCAGCGAAGATGAACAACGCCTCCTTCGGTTATTTCGCTGTCTGAATAATGAGGCGCGTTCGGAAATGTTGCAGCGTCTAGGTAAGAGCCTAATGATGGAATCTGCCATAGACCCAAATCTGTCAGGCTATGAGAAGCCAGCGTACGAAGCACAGGAAGAGCTGCATGAAGAAATTGACGATCGACTGAAGCGGTTAATGCCAATCCATTGTGTCCTAGTGGACTTGCTGGACTATGATTTTGACGTAACCGAATATGGTTGGCGGGACTCAGGATTTTCTGTGGCCCAAGTGATTTTGGGGTCAGGACAGAATGACGATGAGTTCGCCGATATGCTTGTAGAAGCGTATCTGCAAGGAGCCAATCAGTATGATGTCCCGTTGTCCTGCGACTTCATGGGGCCGGAATTAACGGGTGAAGAGGCTGTACAAACAATGCGTCAGGATCTTCATCAGGAAGCGGTGATGTTTATCAGGAGCTGGAGAGAGGATGTGATTAGACGATTTGAGCAGGCACCTTGAAGGATCATTCTAGATCGGGAGACTGGTTATGAAGCGTGATGTGATCTGGCGCATCATACAAGCGAAGTATGAAGATTATTGCGACCGGATTGTTCAAATGGTGCAAGAGTTGCCCGATGACTGTCGGCAAAGTGGGGATGACTCAGTTCTTGACGATGTGTGGGAGGAATTTAAGTATCAGGTGCAGCAGGATGAATCGGCGATGTTTGGAGCCTATGAGGACACCATCACGGTTATTTGCCAGAAGGTGGTGGAGGAGCTTCCGCAGCACGAACAGGATTTGCTTTGGCAGGTATCAGATGGCTACTTTAAATGGGACGATAAAGGCGAGTCTCCCGATAAAGCCGAAGATGTGGTCAATGAATTGTATAGTCGTGTTTGTGCTCGGGCCTTCGACGAGGATTTAAAACGAGATCCTGATGCAGAAGGGGAAGCGGAAGAAGACTGACCTGAGGCAATAAACGGGGTCATTCTCCGTTTCCGACTTCGATCCGGCCAGTCATCACGCGCCCGACACTCCGCTGAATCCCGCGCCGGCCTTCGCGCTGCTGGGAAGTGCTGAGTTCTGATGGGAAGTGCTGGGTGCTGGGTCCTGAGTCCTGAGCGCTGCTTGTGCGCTTCTTCGGGCAGGGGGTAGGGTAGCTTCTCGACAACCTTTCCCAAGTGAGTTATAAGATGGCCATGCTGGCTAAACGATCTACGAAGGCAACCTCACCTCGTCCCCGGTATGTGACTGACCGTCAAGGAAAGCGAACCGGGGTGGTCCTTTCGCTGAAGCGCTATTCCCGTCTGATGGAAGATCTGCACGACCTCGCGGTTGTGGCTGAGCGACGGCCTGAAAAAGCTGTGAGCGCCGATGACATGAGAAAGCGGTTTCAGAAACGTGGCCTCGTATAGCCTCTGTTTCAAGCCCTCTGTCGAGAAAGACCTTCAGTCGATTCCGCGTGCGATGGTTTCTCGTCTTCTTGACCGGATCGACCGCTTGCCGGCCAACCCGATTCCCTCACAAACTACGAAGCTGCAAGGTGCCGAACGGTTGTATCGCCTGCGTGTGGGCGACTATCGGATCGTCTACGAAGTCGATCGCGAGGCCGAACAGATTACGGTGCACTATGTGCGCCACCGGCGTGATGTGTATCGCACTCTTCGCTAGAGCAGCGGGCAGAAGATAAAACCGGTAGGCGATAACGGTGGTATTTCCCGCTTCCGGCTTCAATCCGCCCACTCCCAATTCGTCCGACCGTCCGCTGCATCCCGCGCCGGCCTTCGTGCTGTGGGGAAGTGCTGAGTCCTTCTGGGAAGTGCTGGGTGCTCTTGGGAAGTCCTGAGTCCTGGGTTCTGAGTGCTGTGGGGAAGTCCTGAGTGCTTGGTGCTGAGTTTTGAGTCCTGAGTGTCGAGCTTATGGGGCAAAGAGTTCGGCAAGGAGGGTGAGGACCTGCGTGCGTGTCATGTCATCGATCTTTCCCACACGCTTGACCAACCGGCTTTTATCCACCGTCCTGATCTGATCCAACACGATCTGACCCGACTTGCCTTTGAAGCGCACCGGCACACGGGTGGGGTAGGGGCGGCTTTCGGGCAAGGATGCGTCTCGGCGCATCCGGGGTGGGCGGGTGAGTCGCGGTGTCATAGGGGCGATGATCACGGTATCGATATGTTGATTCATTTCGTCCGGGGAGATGATGAGGCAAGGACGGGTTTTTCGGATTTCACGGCCTTGGGTGGGATCGAGGCGGATGAGATAGACGTCGAAGCGGGACACTACCATGTCCACTCACTCCGGTCCCAGGCGGTCGAGGCGGCTGATTCCTGATCTTTCAGGCGGTCGTCTCCGTGGCGATGCATCAGCTCGAAGGCTTCGCCCCATCCGGCACGCGGCTTGGCTGCCGAGCGAATGACCAGTTGCCCCTGTTGGATTTCCAGATCGACGGCTCCGTGCAGGTGGCATTGCTCAATGACGGATTTCGGAATCCGGATGCCCTGTGAATTCCCGATGCGGACCACGCGTGCTTTCATCTGTGCTCCAATTTCTATCTAGTGGGTGCTCACGCTGTAATTACATTGGAACTACGCGTCTTGTCAAGGCGACAGGCTGGATTCATCTTGTGAGGGCGATCGACGGAGTTGATTATCCTTGTCCGTCTTCACTCCGTCCAGGAAGTCCGCGTTCGACACTCTGCTGATTCCCGCGCCGGATCATTCCGTTCGTGCTGCTGGGAAGTGCTGAGTCCTTCTGGGGAAGTGCTGGGTGCTGGGTCCTGAGTCCTGATGGGAAGTCCTGAGTGCTGGGTCCTGAGTCCTGAGTGTTTCCGAGAAGTGCTGAATTCTCGACAGTCGTTCTGAGTGCTGAGCTGATCTTCCGCTACGATCTCAACACACCCTTCGTCCCGCTCAATCGCTCGCAGTGACAGCCGGGCCTCGAATATATGGAAACGAGATCAGGGCCCTGACGCTCTCACGCCCGTTCGTTGACAGCCGGGTGAGGCGCTGTTAACCTTGCATCGGTATGATGCACATCACGATGCATCAGGAGGACCTATGAAAGCTGTTACATTGAGAAATCTTCCTGCTTCGCTGGACCGTACGATCCGCCAACGGGCGAAGAAGAAAGGTGTGAGCGTCAATAAAGTCGTCATCAGTCTCTTGCAGGACCATCTCGGTGAATCGGAGGCGAGGCCGGTGCGCCGGTATCATGATCTGGACGAACTTGCCGGTTCATGGAGCAAGCAGGAGGCTGAGGCGTTTGAAAAGACGCTGGCGCAACAGCGCGCGATCGATCCGGAGATGTGGAAGTGAGCCGGGTCCTGCTGGACACTTCGGCGTATTCCGCGTTTATGCGGGGCGATGTTGCGGTGAAGGAGCGGCTTCAGACGGCGGATGCGATCTATCTGAACCCTGTTGTACTGGGGGAGTTACGGGTTGGATTCTTACGAGGCCGTGCCAGGCAGAAAAACGAAGACCGGTTACGACAGTTTTTAGCCTCCTCCAGGGTATCGGTTGTAACCGTGGATGATGAAACCGCAGAGCGGTATGCGGTGATTTTGAACGGCTTATGGTCAGCCGGGACTCCGATTCCCACCAACGATATGTGGATCGCCGCATCGGCTATGCAGTATGGCTTGACGGTGGTGACCACTGATGCCCACTTCCTCAAGATTCCACAAATCCTCGTGTCCCACACCGTGCCTGCCAAGTAGTCGAGGCCATAAAGCCCGGCTTGGGGCAATTAACGGGGAATGCTTCTTTTCCGGATTCGATCAATCCGGCCAGTCCGTCCGAGTCCGACACTCCGCTGGGAAGTGCTGAGTCCTGAGCGGGAGCTGATCCTGCGCGTCACAGCTCTTCCGGAAAATTAAGTGTTGACAAAAACCGATCTCGTTTGTTATTTGAGAACAACAATCAATATCGGATGCTGGATGGACCTCCGTTCAGTGTCCTGAGGCCAGAGGTTCGAGAAACCTGAGCCCAAGCTGCTTCGCGCAGTCTTGGGCTTTTTTTTTGGCAACAACCGGGGTGGCACAATGGACGCTCTCAAGGGGACGATTGATTTCGGGATTATCGGTCTACTGGGTCTGCTGAGTCTCTGGTCGTTCGCGATCGCCGTCGAGCGGTGGCTGTTTTACCGGCGCGTGCAGGTCGCGCAGTTTGAAAGCGCCCGCCAGTTGGAAATCGCCCTGACCAGCCGCCTGGTGGTGATCGGGACGGTGGCGGCCAATGCTCCGTACATCGGCCTCCTGGGGACGGTGCTCGGCATCATGCTCACGTTTCATACGATGGGCACCTCCAAGACGATGGCGGTCGGCACCATTATGGTCGGTCTCAGCCTCGCGCTGAAAGCGACGGCCGTCGGGCTGCTGGTCGCCATTCCCTGCGTCGTCATCAACAACGTTCTGCGACGCCGGGTTTCAGAACTGCTCATGCTGCACAAGGGGTATGACCATGGAGCGTGAACTGAATCAGATCAATGTCATTCCGCTGGTCGATGTCATGCTGGTGCTGCTGGTCATCGTGTTGACGACGGCGACGTTCATCACGACCGGGCAGGTGTCGGTGGAACTGGCGCAGTCTTCGAGCGCCGGCGACCGGACCGACGTGCCGCTGGTGGTGACGCTCAATGCGCAGGGCGAGTTGTATGTGAACAACCGGCTTGTGTCATCCGGTGAATTGACTGATGCCCTCGCGCAGCATCCGAAACATTCTCCGGTGCTCGTTCGAGCCGACCGGGTGACGCTGTTGGAGCGCTTCGTCACGATTGTGGATGAAATCAAAGCGATCGGTTTCCAACAGGTGAGCCTGGAGGTGGTGCGGGTATGACGACCAAAACTTCGCACGGCACGGGATGGCTGGTCTCATTGTTGACTCATAGCCTCGTGGCGGGCATCGCCGGAGCGTTCCTCCTCTCGGTCGAGGTGCCCGCTCATCCCGAGACCTATGCAATGCGTATCGCGGTTGCGTCTCCTCCTGCCGAACCGCCGCCGGTTCCGAATTCCGCGACACCCGCTCAGGCTCCTTCTCGGCGGGCCGCTGAGCCTGAGCAGGCGATTGCGCAACCAACGCCGGTGCAGCGACAGGCCGTCTCAGAGCGAACGGTCGTCTCCCGTGAGCCGGTGGAGGCGCGTACCGTGTCAACGCCGGCCGTCGTTGCAAAGGAGCGCGTTCCGGTTGCGCAGGCGCAGGAATACCTCGCGGCTGCGGTTACGGAGCAGCCTTCCGACCGGCAGGAGGTCGTGCAACGTTCTGAATCGATCGTGCAACGGGGAGAGGTGGCGAGGAGCGAGGTGGTTGCTGCGGAGGTTGTGGAGAGCCCGTCTCACGTATCTGATTCGTTGCCGGTGACTCAGCGCATTGTGGCGCAGTACTCCAAGGCCGCCGCTTCTTCCGTCGAGGCGCGCCCGGTCGAGACGCAGCCGATCTTTTCCGCCGCAGTGCAACCGATCCAGACAACCGCTGTCATCCAGCGGGATGTGCAGGCGGATTTCGGATGGCTCTCCGCCGCCTTGCGGGAGCGCATCGAAGCGCTCAAACGCTATCCGGCTTTTGCGAAGAGCCGCAAGTGGGAGGGGAAAGTCGTGATCGAGGCGGACATCGACGAGTCCGGCGAGATCGTGCGGGTGGAGGTGGCCGAAAGCTCCGGCCATACGCTCCTCGACGAGGAGGCCATGACGGTGGTGCGCAAGTCGTCGCCGGTGCCGCTGCGCTATGAGCTGGGGCAGTCGTTCATCACGATTCGCGTGCCGATCGTGTACAAACTCAACGTGTAATTCATCGCCGGAAGGAAAAGGAGACGGGCAATGCGGCTGATCATGATCGTGCTTTTGATGGTGCTCGGTGTGGGCTTCTCCGCGGAAAACGGGCGGGCGCAGGGTAAGGCGGACAAAGCCTTTCATGCGGTCGCCACGGATGCCAAGGGCGTGGAGACGGACATCGCCAATATCGTGTTTTACTGGGAGGAGAAGCTGAGCGAAACCTCGTTCGTGCCCCATGAGTTGCGGGAGATGCCGTTGAAGCGGGGGGCGGCCACGGTGAAGATCAAATTCGATCAGATCAAGCAGTTGCTCATCAAGCCGGCGGGGAGCGGCGCTGCTCCGGTCGTTTCAATCACGTTGCACGACGGCAAGACGGGAGAGTTCGCCCTCGCCATCGCGGGCAGCTTTCGAGGACGCTCGGATTTCGGGGAGGTCGAACTTCCCGCCGTGGAGTTGAAGCAGGTGGTGTTCCATTAACCTATGCAGACAGGAATCATAACCGTGAACAAGGCACGATTTTCAGCGGACCTGCGGTGTCGTTGCGGCCGCCTTCTCGCGCGGTGGGAAGGGAAGGGGCTGGTGATCAAATGCATCCGGTGCGGCAATCTGGTTTCGATCCCCTATAACGATATTCAGGGAGTTCCTCCCGGAAAGTTCTAGTTCGCTCCCGTCGTGTGATTCGGAGGCCAACGGACTTCACGTCCAGAGCCCACAGCCGCCAGGCGGCTGTGGGCTTTTTTATTGTGCAAGAAAGGAAGCATGCATGCACGCACGCCGATATTGGAAAGACTGTGTCTGTGTTTTGTCCGTCCTGTGCCTGGTTGCCGCCGGTGACGCGGCCCTGGCGCAGAACGTCGAGCGAGCCGACGCGCCGCAACCTCAAGCCGATCCGTCCGGAGAGGCGGGCGGCTCCACGGCGGGCTCCGCGTCCCGGCCGGCTCCGGTGACGGCGCAGGAGGTGCTCATCAAAGACGTCCATGAGCGGGACGATATGAATGAGGAGCGGATCAAAGAGATCCCGGGCACGGTGAACGTCGTCACCAGCCAGGAGATTCAACGGGCGAGGCCGAAAAACGCGGACGAGATGCTGCGGCGGATTCCCGGCGTGAACGTGCTGGAAGAGTACGGACAGGGCTTGCGCCCGAATATCAGCATCCGCGGCATGAACCCCATCCGCTCGCGCAATATTCTGATGCTCGTGGATGAAGTGCCCGTGCAGCCCGCGTTGTTCGGGGATCCGGCCATGTATTACATGGTCCCGATTGAGCGCGTGCACCACATCGAGGTCATCAAGGGCGGCGCGACGGTCCGGTACTCGCCGAATACGCAGGGCGGGCTGATCAACTTTGTGACCAAGCCGTTGCCGATGACGCCCGCGTTCTCGACCACCAACACGTTCGGCAGCTTCAACCTGTTTCAAAGCGACAACTATTACGGCGGCCGGTTCGGCAATATGGGGGCCGGGTTCGGGTATTTGCGCCGGCAGTCGGACGGGTTCCGGGAGCACAGCGCGTCGATGGTCGACGATTTTGCCTTGCGGCTGGAAGCCTATCCGGATCTCCGGACGCAGATCACAACGAACGTGTCCTGGTACGAAGAGACGACGCAAACGCCCGGTTCGATCACGCCGGCGCAGTTCGCGGCCGATCGGACGAAGGCGGGGAAGCCGCTCGACGAGTTTAAAGGCAATCGCGGCGCCATCGATGTGACGGCCAAACGGGAGTTCGACAACATGAACAGCGGCCAGATCATGGCCTACGGAAATGTGTTCGAACGCAACTGGTATATCCAGGATCAGAACGCATCCGGAGTCCTGTTGCCGACCAGCCAGAACTTTCTGCGGAAGTTCAATGTGTTCGGGATCGTGCCCGAACACCATCTCAACTTTTCGCTGTTCGGGCAGAATCAGAAGCTCATCACGGGCGCCCGGTATCATTCCGAGCGCCTGAGCGATGTCACCGGGATCGGGACCGCCGGTTCGAAGATCAGCCGCACGACCAACAACGTCGATCTGGAATCGATCGCCTATTCCGCTTATACGGAAGCGGAGTTGCGGCTGACCGACCGGCTGACGGTCACTCCGGGCGTCAGGTACGAGCGGGTGAATCAGGGCCGTGAGACGCTGAATGCTATTCCGCCTGGCGTGAATCCCAATTTCAAAAATAGCGTGACGACGCAGGGGTTCATTTACGGGACGGGCATCAAATATGACCTGCCGTCCCGCACCACGCTCTTCGGGCATGTCCATACGACGTTCCGTCCGCCCACCTTCGCCAATGCGATCGATCCGACCACCGGGACCGATCAGGATCTGAACGCGGAGCGCGGGTTGAGTTCCGACGTGGGCATCCGCTCGACTGTCTATCACGGGATCACGGCGGAAGTGTCGCTCTTCCGCATCGATTTCAACAACCAGATCGTGCAACAGGGGAGCCGGTTCATCAACGGGGGTAAAACGCTCCACGAGGGGATCGAAAGCTCGGTGACGATGGAATGGGGCGAGCTCCTGAAGCCGCTGGCGGGATTTGTCACAAGGGGCAATGTCACGCTGTTGCGGCCGAAGTCGCTCTCCGGGGCGACCAGCGGGAAGGATCTTCCCTATGCGCCCCGGATGACGCTGTACGGTTCCGTCGGCTACTACCATCCTGCCGGCGCGTCGATCGAACTGGATGCGACGTTCGTGGGCCGGCAGTTTACGGACACCGCCAACACCACGGCCGAAAACGCACTGGGGACCGTCGGCGCCATTCCGTCGTACACCCTCGTCAGTCTCCGGTTGAATTACGCGCCGCCGAAATCGCGCTGGTCGGTTTTTGCCGGCGTGCGCAACCTGATGGATGAAAGCTTTATCGCCCAGCGCACCACCGGCAGCTTCGTCGGCATCCAGCCGGGCGAGATCCGCAACTTCTACGGCGGCATCTCGATGACGTTTTAGAACAGCCTCTATTGATAAGGAGATCTTGCGATGCTTGTACGCTACCGGTCACGGTTACTGGGAATCACCTTCGTCATGCTTGCGGGCCTGTTGTCGGACGTGTCTTCGAGTCAGGCTCATTTCATGTGGATCGAGACCGATGGCCGGGCCGACCCCGGCGCTGATCATCCGATCTCGGTCTATTTCGGGGAGTATCAGGAGTTTCTTCGCGAGGAGGCGGGAGGCCGGCTCGATACTCTCGACGGGGTGACGTTGCAGGTGATCGACCCCAAACGGGTGCAGCACGATATTCCCCTGACCAAACAGGGCAATCGCTTTGCCGGCCGTTTTCCTGCCTGCATCCCGGGCCGCTATGCCGTGACGGCTCGCCAACAGGACGCGGCGGTTCAGGATCTGACGAAACATGACATGGGGATCGTCAAGCCCTTGTACTACGCCAGAACGGAATTCGTCTGTTATGCCGACGGGCGGGTCGGTGAGCGCCAGCCTCAACCGGTTCCGGCTGCGGATCTGGAGGTGCTGCCTCTGAGCAGAGGAATGGATCTCAGCCATCAAACGGTCTCTCCGCGAGTGGGCAGCGAGGTGGTGTTGAACGTGCTCTTCAAAGGCGCTCCTGTGGCCTCGCGGCAGGTGCTGGTGCATTCGCCGATCGGCTGGGACAAGGAGTTGCACACCGACACGCAAGGGGTCGCGTCCTTTCATCCCGCCTGGCCCGGCTTTTATGTGGTCGAAGTCGAGTATCAGGAGAAGACGCCCGGTCAGTTCAAGGGCAAGCCCTTCGAGGCCGCCCGGCATCGGGCAACGTTCACGGTCCGGGTCACCGGCGACGATCCGAGGGAGAAGTCCAATGGAGCGAAATGACTGGGAACGCAACGGGCGGATTGCGCATCGCTGGATCGGGATCCTGTCGGTCGGATTTTTCTTTTTGTCTCTCGGGACGGGGCTGCTGTGGGCGAACGCGCGCTTTGTGTATTGGGATGATCATTATAAGGAAAAGCTTCATCCGCTCCCGGTGGTGCCGGTGAATCAAACGGTCCTGCCGCTTCAGGCGGTGGTCGAACGAATTCCCGTTCTTGCCGGAGCGGACGCGGTCGTCGATCAGCTGACGTTAAAGTCTGATTTCGGCTTTCTGCTGTACGACGTGCGAATCCATAAGAACAAAGCCAGGCAGGCGTTGCTCCTCGATGCCGTTAGCGGGGAGCCGCTTTCACCCATTTCCGAGGACCTTGCCGCCAGGATCGCCCGGCAATATGTGCGCGGGGTCGCTGCCGTCACGCAGGTGAGGCAGGAATCGTACACGCCGCGCAAAAAGCATGCGGCTGTCGACGCGATCCGTGTCTCGTTCGACGATTCGGACGGGACGCAGATCATTCTGGATCGTTCGACGGGAGACATCCTCGAGGATGAAGGCCGGCGGCGGCGGTTGCATTTCCTGGTCATGCAGTTGCATCAGCTGAATTTCTTCGGGTTTGAGAAAACGCTGTTGAATCTTCCCGGTGTGCCGTTGCTGCTCATGGGGATCAGCGGCGCGCTTCTGTGGTTTCTGCAATGGCGGCGTGCCCGGCGCGCCCGCCGGGCATTGCAACTGCGGGCGGCTTCAGGCGATAACGTCCTCACGGCGGCCTCCGAGCTCTAGGACCGGACGGGAGATGGCGCGGATGCGCGCTGTCTGCCGGATCCGGAGACTGATGGGCACGGGGGACCTTCAGCGCAGATTCTTTGACTGAGAGTGAGGGTGCGGTGCTCGATCTGATCGGTTTGGGCGTAGTCGCGGGCGTCCTGCCCGTTTATCTCGGGATCGTCGGGGCGCAGTTCCTGGGGCGGACATTCCCCAGAGCGTGGGAGGGCGGCCTGATCGGTGTCGCCACGGGAATTCTTCTGTATCTCTTCTTCGATCTCATGCACGAGGCGGTCGAATTGAGCAGCGCGCGCGACCCCTGGTCCTGGTTTGTGTGTCTGGCCGGGTTGGGCGCAAGTCTGGTGGGGTTGGTTGTCCTGGAGTCCGGATCGCTGTTCGGCGGGGGTCCCGCCCGCGCGCAGATCCCGCTGCCCTATATGATCGCGGTCGGGATGGGGTTTCATAATCTCGGCGAAGGGCTGGCCATCGGGGCGAGTTATGCGAACGGGGAGTGGGCGTTGAGTCTCATGCTCGTCGCGGGATTTGCCCTGCATAACGGCTCCGAGGGGTTCGGGATCGTCGGCGCGTCGGGGAAAACTCCGGTTCGGTGGATGGACGGCGTTCGGCTGGGGTTCATCGCCGGCGCCCCGACCTGCCTGGGAGCGCTGCTGAGCGGCCAGGGGGTATCGCCCTACTATTCGATGCTCTTCTATACGGTGGCGGCGGGGTCTCTGCTCTACGTCATTTTCTCCCTGACGGCGATCTCCTATACTGCGACCCGCCGTGTGCAAACGGCGGTCGGGGTGTTCCTCGGAATCAGTCTCATGTATCTCACGGCCATGATGCTGACATTGGCCGGAGGCGTGCCGTCTTAGACGATCCGGTTTGCCGGAGTGGTGGCGGAGATGGAGACGGGATGTGAGTGGTGCGCCCGACAGGACTTGAACCTGTAACCTTCTGATCCGTAGTCAGATGCTCTATCCAATTGAGCTACGGGCGCATGTGGGAACGTCGCTTCGCTGAGCCCCGGACGCTGATCCACGGAGGAGTGCGCGGGAGGGTATGCGAGACCGACTGTCGCAGCGCAGTTATACAGTTGTCGGGGAGAGAGGGTCAAGTGCGGAGATGGCCCGGATTCGCGCGGCGATTCCGGGCCATCTCTTTGTGCGCAGGATTTAGAAGATACTTTTGGTGACTTCTACGGAGCGGGAGCTCTCGTTCCCCGCGTTGTCGTAAGCGGTGATGCAGAAGAAATAGGTCGTTCCGACGACCAGATTCGCGACCTGATAGGTATTTACCCGTCCCAGAACGATCGGGTCGCCGTACACGCCCGATTGCGTGCCGACATAAATTTTATATCCTGCCAGATCGGTTTCTGTATTCGGGACCCAGGTGAGTGTCGCCGAGTTGGTCGTGGCCGTTCCGGAGCCGACGGTGAGCGAGACCGGGAGAGTTCGGCTGGTCGCACCGGCGGCGGATACAGTGATGGTGCCGCTGTAGGTGCCGGCGGCCAGGCCGGCGAGACTGACGCTGGCTGTGACGGTACCCGTATTGGTTCCGGTGGCCGGTGTCAGGGTGAGCCAGCTGGCGCTGTCCCCGGCGGTCCAGGTGAGGGTGCCGGCGCCGGTGTTGGAAACAGTGAAGGTCTGAGCGGCCGGGTTGGCGCCGCCCGCCGTGCCTGCATAGGTCAGGCTGGCAAGACTCAATCCGATGATCGGCGTTGCGGTGGTCGCCGGATTGACGGTCAGCGAAACCGGGATGGTTCGGCTGGTCGCGCCGGTGGCTGCCGCCGTGATGGTGCCGCTGTAGGTGCCGGCGGTCAGGCCGGCGAGATTGACCGTGGCCGAGACGGTACCCGTATTGGTCCCGGTGGCCGGAGAGAGGGTCAGCCAGGCGGCATTGTCGCTGGCGGTCCAGGCGAGGGTACCGGTGCCGGTATTGGAGACTGTGAAGGACTGAGCGGCGGGATTGACGCCGCCGGCCGTGCCGCCGAACGTGAGGCTCGAGGCACTGATTCCGATAGCGGGAGTGGCCGAGGTTGAGGCCGGATTGACAGTGAGGGAGACTGGAATGGTTCGTACTGTTGCGCCGGTTGCTCCGACAGTGATGCTGGCATTGTAAGTGCCCGCGGCGAGCCCTGCGAGGCTGACCCCGATGGTGACGGTGCTGTTGTTCGTGCCGTTCAGCGGCGAGATGGAAGAGATCCAGCCTGCGTTGGCTCTGGCCGACCAGGTGAGGGTGCCGGCGCCGGTGTTGGAGATGGTGAAGGACTGGGCGGCTGGATTGACGCCGCCGGCCGTGCCGGAGAAGGCCAGACTGCTGACACTGAGTCCGATGACGGGAGTGGCCGTTGAAGCGGCTGTGACGGTGAGAGACACAGGGATGATTTGCGGACTGTTCGTCGCTCCCGATGCCGAAACGGTGATGGCGGCTGTGTAGGTACCTGCCGCGAGTCCGGTCAGGTTGACGCTAGCGGCAATCGAGTCGGTTTCAGTGGTTGTCATTCCGGAAGCGGTCGACAGCGTCAGCCAGGTGGCATTGTCGGAGAGGCTCCACGAGAGCGTTCCGCCGCTGGAGTTTGTCAGGCTAAGAAGTTGGGCTGCCGGATTCGCGCTGCCGGCGATGCCGGAAAAACTCAACGCGGCAGGGGAAAGCCGAATGGTTGGTGTTGCTGTCGAAGATTGTGTCAATGACAGCGACACAGGCACGATGGTTTTGACCAGCCGTCCTTTGAAACTTTCTGTCGCGATGACCACCGTTGAAGTATAACTGCCGGCTGAGAGACCCGTTGCATTGACGCTTACCGTGATCTGATCTTGCTCCGTGGCAATCGTTCCCGAAGAAGGGGTGACGGAGATCCAGGGGGCGGAGGCATTGACGGTCCAGTTTCTTGTGCGATCCCCGTTTTTCCAGAACGTGATGGTTTGGGCTGGCGGGTTTGTCGTTCCGGTTGTGCCGCTGAAACTGAGGGCCGCGGGGCTGGTGGACATTGCGCTGAAGGCGTCCGGAGCCCAGAGAAGGAGGATGCCGGCGATCAGCAGTGTCATCAGGCCGGTTTCGCCTGTTGCCGCAGGGCGCAGCAGCGAGGGTGTTCGGAGTCTATCGGTTTGAGTCGATTGCGTGCGATTGTTCATGAGCGGCCTCTCCTTCATACAGCCGGCTCTCCTCTGATTTGGGAAAGCGGCGCCGGTGCTGTCCTTCTCTCAGCAATGGCTGTGCCGGTGTGTCTAAGAAAACTCCTACCGCGGCATCGCTGCGCGGAATGCGGCATCGCGACGCTGTCGAGTGTAAAACCCTACAGTGGAACGGTTGCTCTGCTCTGTAGGCGGCCCCATTCACGACGGTGCGCAGCAGGGAGCACATCGCGGTACTGCTCAGGCTGATCCGCTCCGCGTGCAGGCGTGCGAGGAAAGGGATGCTGAGAAGAGTGGTAAATTGCTATTCAGTCGTATCGATGTCGGTTAAGATTCGGCTGTGCGTCTGGCAGCATGTGCGCAGCGATCAAGGAGAGTCTCGAATATATGGATGCGTCCGGCGGAGCGCAGGAGAGTGAGGGCGGGCAGTTGCACCCCTGCCGGGCCACGGTGGCTCACGGAGTCTCGTGGGCGATGTTGCTGACCGGCGCGTTCCTGCTCGGCCTGATCGGCACCTGGCTTGTGTGGTTTTCCTTCATGGTCCAGCACAAGCACAATGAGGACGATATCCGGACGGCTTGTCAGCGGGTGATGCCGGAGACGGTCGAGCGGTGCGTCGATACGGTGGTCATTCAGCGGGGAGGGATGAGACGGTGAGGGGGAGTGTGTGGTCGGCTGATGTCAAGCGCGTTACCGCATGGACCGCACTGATTTTGGCATTTGGTATGGCTGAAGGTGTGTCGGCGCAAGTTGAGCCTGCCCCTTCCCCTGTAAAGGTCGACGTGAGTCTAGGAGCTTGGATTAGTACTGGAGACACGCGATGGAGTCATAACGCTTCATCGGTATCCCCGCTTGGCAATCCGACTTCCAAACTGACCTACACCGATCACACCGCAAATATCACGGAAGTGACCGTCAAGGTGAGTAGCCGGTCCCGCTGGTTCGGGCGTCTGAATTTCGGATATGCAGATATCGGTGGCGGGCGCCTCACGGACGACGACTTTTTAGCTCAGGATGGAGGAAATCCGTCTTTGAGAACACACAGCGACATTAAGAATTCGAGTATGTTTTACGTCAATGTGGAAGGTGGGGGAAGAATCCTCAACTATCCCAATGGACGGGGTACCCTTGACGGTGTGATTGGTTTTCAGCTTTGGCATGAGGAGCACCAAGCCTTTGGTGTGAGGCAAGTGTCGTGTTCGAATGCTGGTGCAACAGTGGATTTAGATCCAAACACAGGAGGCGTTCAACCATTGTGTGTTCCAGGCGCTTCTCCGATAAGCAATAACGTTCTTGCAATCAGTAATAAGGCGACTTGGTATTCGATTCGGGCCGGAGTACAAACCGAGTATCGACTCTTTCGCTGGCTCAGTGTTCAAGGAATGGCGATGCTCAAGCCGTTGAGCATTATCGACAACCAGGATACGCATCACCTGAGAGCCAGTGATCTTCAATCTCCGAGCTTCACGATGCTTGGGATCGGCGTGGGTGCTGATGCCGATGCGGGACTGAAGTTCTATGTGTTGAAGAATCTTACTGTGGATCTAGGCTATCGGGTCTGGTGGAACAGGATGGTGGATGGCACCTGGAAAAATCATCCAGTTGGTGGAGGCTCGCAGACCTATCCACTCACACAGTTCCAATCTCTTCGCCATGGCGCGACCTTCGGTTTGACTGCTTCGTTTTGATCTGATCCCGCTGTCGTTCGACGGTCAACGCCGCGGCCGTCCGGACGGCAGCGTATCCTCTTCATATTGCAGGAACAGCCGTTTGGCTTCCGGGTGCAGCTGTCCCGGATGGCCGTAAGGAATGCCGGCGGTGCGAAAGAGCGGCGTGAGTTTGCCGTCGGGATGCAGGTAGCCCGCGCGCAGCGGAACGGTCCGTTTGCTGTGGCGCACGAGACGGCAGGGAGAGGGCCGGATGGACGTGAGCCAGTCGGCGATATCCTGAGGGTTGCCGATCGATGCGGAGAGCAGCAGCAGCTTCGCCTGCGAGGGGCAGAAGATGATGGTTTCCTCCCAGACCACACCCCGCTCCGGGTCCGCCAGATACTGCGATTCATCCAGAATCACCAGCCCGAGCGTATCCAGCCGCACGTCGATCTCGCCGCTGGCTGCGTCGTAGAGCAGATTGCGGAGAATCTCCGTCGTCATGATCAGGAGGGGCGCCTGACTGTTGTCCTGCCGGTCGCCGGTGAGAATGCCGACGCGCTCGCTGCCGAAGATTTTGGAGAATTCGGTGAACTTCGTGTTTGAGAGCGCTTTGAGCGGAGAGGTGTAGATGACGGTCCGGTTTTCCTCCATCGCGCGCCGCGCGGCCTCCACGGCGACGTAGGTTTTCCCGCTGCCGGTCGGCACGCTGACCACCACGTCTGTTTCAGCCAGTCCCGCCAATGCTTCTCCCTGCCAGGGGTCCGGCACGAAGGGCTGCGGGGTCGGCACGCCGAGTCCTTCGAGCCAGGCTGCAAGCGAGACCGCCGGTTCGGTCGATTCCGGTTCATGCGGCCGGTGCGGTCTTCTGCCGGGAGGAGGAGCGGACGGGCGCTGGACGGGCTGGCGTGGCGCGGCCGCTCTGGCCGGCGCCGCCTGCGCGCGAGTCTCCCGCTCGCCGATGAGGGCCTGTAAGTCTGATTCGAGTCCGGCCAGATTTTGCGATGAGTGTTGCAGCAGCAGTTCGATCAGCCGGCGTTTGCCTGCCCGGAAATGGCGGTGGACGCGTCCGCGCGCCAGCCGGTGGAGGACGGCAATCGGTTGCTGGACCAGCAGTTGTGTCAATTCGTCGGTCGTCATTCGAAATCCTTCATCTGTCGCAGTTCGATTGCCGGCCGAGCGCTGATGGCGGTGATCGTGCTCACGGCAGCTCCTCCAGTACGCCGCGGCGGATCAGGTCGATGGCCTTGGAGGCCGAGTCGGCCAGGCCCGGATGCGTGTCCTTGAGCGTGTGCAGTTGCGATAAAAATTCGAGTGTCCGGGCGAGCAGCCGGTAGATGTCGCCTTCTGCCATCGTGGTCGAGCGGCAGAGGCCGATCCAGGTCAGGCCCGGGTCCGAGACCCAGCGTTCGGCGACCGCGGCGATGTCCGCGCGCAACAACGGGGGATCTTCATACGGCGAGAGGCTTTCCGCCAGCTTCCGCACCTGTCCAAGCAGCGAGCTGAGCCCGGTGCTGACCCTCGGGAACGCACCGGGGCGGTCGTCGTCGTGCGCGATGCTGGCCATCACGCCGGTGAGCACGGCGGGATCCGCGCCCGCGAAGGCTTCGGCCCGGATCAATTCGGTGATGAGCAGGGAGTGATCGATGCGGATCAGCCGCGCCCATTCGCCGTCGTCCGTCAGATGCGAGGTGGGACTCAGATACCCGAACTTCTGGAGCACGTCGATCCGTTCCTGGAACCGGTGCCATAAACTCGTGCGCAGCGCCTGGATCGATTTGAGGTGGCGCTGTTGTTCCTGCCGCAGGCGGGACGCGACGAGATAGTCTTTCTGGCAGGCCGGGCGCGACGAACAGGTCGGGCAGGGGAAATCCCCCAGGCTTTGCACGATCGCATCGGGAATCAGCTCGGATTCTTTCGAGACCAGGATCGGCAGCAGGGGAATTCTGGTCGGCAATTCGGTCAATTGATAGAGCAACTCGTCGAATGATTCCGTCGTGCACCAGGGATAGTTCGGCTGTTCCGTACACTCGAACAGGCGGTCGAACACGTCGGTGACGATGCCGGCGGGGGATTCGGTGACGGCTCCGCCGGCCCGCAAGACGGTGACCATCGGGCTCTTTTGCCCTTTGCTCCGGTACTGGCGCAGGACGATGCCCCGTCCTTTATTGAATCCGACCACCCGTCCCGGCGTCATGAAGTGAAACCGCGCGGTGACTTCCGGGGATTCGTTCCGGGCGATCTGGTGCCGGTGGGGCTTTTGCCGCCGGGCCTGATCGAAGGTGTGCCACTGCGTGATCCAGTCGGTGCAGACGCGCGGGCCGAAGGGCTCCATCTGCGTATGGAGCACATCCAGTTTGCCTTCGAGCACGGCGGCGCGCTGGTTGAGCTGGAACTGGGCGAAGCTCTTGGCCAGAATCGCCTGAATCTGCTCGTGCGGGTGGGCTTTCAGGAGATTGAGGACCATCGGATAACTGATGGTGAACTGGCTGTCGATGGCTTCCGGACTGCCGGTGAATCCCTTGGTCAGCACGTGCAGATCGATATAGGGGGACGGTGTGACGACGGCGAACCCGACGTAATCCTTTCCGCGGCGGCCGGCCCGTCCGGCGATCTGTTGCACTTCCCCGATCGTCAGGTCCATGAAGTCCCGGGCTTTCCGGATGCTGGACTGCGTGATGACGACGGTGCGCGCCGGAAAGTCGACGCCGGCCGCCAGCGTTGTCGTGGCGAAGACCGCATCGAGGCAGCCCTGCCGCATCAGTTCTTCGATCGCGATTTTCCAGGACGGCAGATGCCCGGCGTGATGCGCCGCGACGCCGATCCGCTGGACGGTCGGAATCAAGGGATGTTCCGCGATGCTGGGATATTGGGCGATGACCCGTTCCAGCGCGGCGGCGATGGCGTCCTGGCGCGCCGGCGGGAGCACCGTGCGGGCGTGATCGAACGCCTCCATGGCTTCGTCGCAGGCACGGCGTGAGGTGAGAAAGACGATCGCCGGCGTCAGCGATTTCTCGCGGAGCGCGGCGA
>FRDC01001904.1_pt1 | contig 35305 bp, 29 predicted proteins | sample 1106171 | NCBI WGS metagenome assembly FRDC01 (sample SAMEA3930566, study PRJEB13176) | freshwater metagenome | biome: Drinking water system; feature: drinking water; material: water | place: Singapore | collected 2014-12-20 | reverse complement strand
GCATGTCCACCCTCGCCGCCACGGATGTCGGTTCGTACCTTCCCGTTCTGCTGCTCATCCTGATGGCGGTGGGCTTCGCGGTGGCCAACCTGTTTTTGTCGCGCGTGCTTGGTCCACGGCGCGACGGCGCCACCAAGGGCATCACCTACGAGTCGGGCATGAACCCGGTGGGCGACACGCGCAAGCGCTTCAACGTGCGCTTCTACCTCATCGCGATGGTGTTTCTCGTCTTCGATATCGAGATCATCTTCCTGTACCCGTGGGCGGTGGCCTTCCCGAATCTGGACCACTCCATCGCCGAGGGCGGCGTGTGGCTGGGCCGGATTCTGTTCTTCCTGCTGACCACCGTGGTGGCGTACGTCTACGGGATCAAGAAGGGCGTGTTCCGCTTCCAGTGAGCGGACCATGCCGCGCCGCCTCTCCATCGCGCATCGGCTCGCCTCCGCACTGACCGCGGCGTGCTGTCTGGCGGTGCTGTTGCTGGCGGCGTGGCTGCAACCAAATCCGCGTGGCTTTGGCACCCACACCCAGATGGGCATGCCCCCGTGCCAGTTTTTGACCGCCACCGGCCGCCCTTGCCCAACGTGCGGGATGACCACGGCCTTCACGCACGCGGCGCACGGGCACTTCTTGGCGGCGGTGCGTGCTCAGCCGTTCGGCGTGCTGCTGTCGTTGGCGGCGGCGATGGCCTTCTGGGTGGGCCTGATCGGGGCGTGCACGGGCCTGCGGATTGCCTCGCCCTTCGAGGTGCTTCTTCGCCCACGATGGTTGTGGACGCTTGGCGCTCTCGCGGCGGCCGCGTGGGGGTACAAAGTGGCCGTCTGGCCTGCGTAACATCCATCGTGCCAAGCACTTGTGCCCGCCAGCACGTCGGCAGATTCGTTCGTTCCGCGACCTGCGCGGTTCTGTGGGCGGGCCTCACGCTGCCGCTGTCGGGTTGCTTCATTCCGCAACTCATCGGCGGCATGATGGAGTCGGAGCGTCGCACGGGCACGCGGATGGTTGAGCGCGACTACGCGGGCCTCGAGGGCAAGACCTTCGCGGTGGTGGTTGCGGCGGACCGTGTGATTCAGGCCGACTTCCCTGAAGTGATCGGCAAGCTGACCGACGATGTTTCTGAGCGACTGGCCAAGGAGGCGGGGGCATCGGGGTATGTGCCGGGCCGTTCGGTGCTCGAGTTCCAGTACAACAACCCGCGCTGGGTGACGATGACGCTGGGCGAGATCGCCAACCGGCTGGGCGTGCAGCGCATCGTGTACATCGATCTGGTTGAATATCGCCTGAACGACCCGGGCAACTCGTACCTGTGGCTCGGCTCGGCGCAGGGCATGGTGGGGGTGATCGAGGCCGATTCGTCTTCTCCCGACGAGTTCGCGTTCCAGAAACAGATCCGCGTGAAGTTTCCTGATGACGAAGGGCTGAGCCCGACCGACGTGCCGCGGGCCGCGGTGAACACGGCGCTGATCCGCCGGTATATCGATCGGGCGTCGTGGCTGTTTTACGAGCACGAAGAGAAGTACTACGCCGACTACTAGCGCATGGCCCACCGCCCGCACATTTCGGCCCTGGCCATCGGCGCGCTCGCCGCGGCGTTCATGGCGTGTGCCGCGGGCTGCAACATCGCCGGGCCCGCGTTCTACTTTCTGCACGGCCCGGACAAGACACCGGCCGTGTTCGCGCTGGACAAGAACCGGTCCACGGTCATTTTCATTGACGATCGCACGAACCGGATACCGAGCCGCGCCACCCGCGATTTGATCGGTACGACGGCCGAAGAATCGCTGCTCGCGGAGGGCGTGGTGCGGGACATGGTGCAGTCCCGCAAGATCCAGACCGTGGTGGCGCGCGAGCGGTACGGCAAGCCGATGGGCATTGCCGAGGTGGGGCGCGCCGTTGATGCGCAGGTGATCGTTTACGCGTGGGTCGATCAGTTCACGCTGTCAACCGACGGGCAGACCTTCGCCCCCACTGCGGCGCTGCGCATCAAGGTGGTGGATGCCGAGTCGGGACAGCGCCTTTTTCCCGGCCCTGACACCGACGGCTGGTACGCCTTCAGCGTGGCGGTGCCGCCGCAGCAGGGGATCACGCCCGACACCGCCGCCCTTCGGCAGCGTTCGGAGCAGAACCTGGCCCGGTACACCGGGGAGTCGCTTGCCAAGCTCTTCTTTGAGCACTTCTCCGAAAAGTCGCCCGCCGACCTTGATGCCGCCACCAACCCGTGAGCGTTTCCGCCCCCGTCCAACCCCTGCCCCCCCCCGCTGCTCATTGCGATCGTGAGGTGGATGCCGCGCGCCCGTTGCTGGTCCACCTGATCGACGGACTCGCGGGCGAGGGCGGGCTTTGCGCGGTTGCCGCGTCGAGCCGGCTTGATGGCTTTGGGCACGCCCTGTGGCTCATCGGCGATGCACGCTTCCGCGATGCGGCCGCAAGCCTCGGGCTCACGCCCGCGTGCTGGATCAACCCGCCGCTGGGGCGGGCGCAACTCGCGTGGCCCGCGCTGCGCACACGGGCCAGCCAACGGCCTCTGCCCGCCGCGGCGGTCTGCTGGGGTCTCGGTACAGTGCGGTTGGCGCGGCTGGCTTTTCCGCGACAGGTTCGCGTTGTGCGTGCGGAGATTGCCCCGGCCGCTGACGCGCGCCCGGCCCGGGCGGGCCACGTCATGCTCCCGCCGCCCCTGATGCCACTCCCGGCCGTGTCGCCCGCGAGCCGTGCCGCGGCGCGCACACGTCTGGGCCTGCGTCCGACAGACTTGGCCGTACTGCACCTGCCCGATTCCGCGGCGAGTGCCGATGTCGCGCGATTCGCACGCTGCCTCTCGATGGCCGCCACTGCGGGCCGCAGCCTGGTGGGGCTGGTGTCGACAGAATCGCCCCCCCACGCGCGCGCACGCGGCGCACGATTTCTTGCGGCGACCGGCGTGCCGTGTGAGCTCGTCCGCTTCGATGGCCCGCTGATGGACGCGGCGCGGGCGGCCGATGCGGCAGCGTGGGACCAGGCCGGCATGTCCGCCTGTGGCGCGGAGGGCGATGAAGACTGCGGCATGGCCGTGGCATCTACGTTGGCGGCGACGGGCGTGCCTGTGCTTGCCGCGCCCACCCCCGGCGCGGCGTGGGTGTTGGGCGGCGGGCCCGGCCCACTTGTGGCACGGGGCCACAGCGAGCACCATTGGGCGGACCTGCTTGCGAACTTCGCCGACGACCCGGGCCGCGTTGTCGGCGCGGCACAAGCCCGTGCGGTCGAGTTGGGCGTGCTGCATGGCGCGGGCGGCTTTCTGGATGCCGCGCGACGACTGATGGAGTAGGCGAGGGTGCGGCCCGGCAAAGAGCCGCCTGCTGAATACCCTTCGCTCATGACGATCGGCTCGCCATCGGCCACCGCCCATCAGCACTCTTCTCCGCCGCGGCGTGACGAGCTCGAGCGGCGGCTGCGTGCCATGGGGCAGGGGCACGTGTTCAACTTCGTGCGAACGCTGAGCGACGAGCAGGCGGGAACGCTGTGGTCGCACATCGCGTCGCTCGATCTGGATGGCCTGCCGGCGTTGATCGAGCGCTATGTGAAGAACAAGCCCAAGGCCGAGGTGGCGGGGCGGATCGAGCCCGTGCGACCGTATGGGTTGCACTTGCAAGCGTGGGACCGGGGCGCGTACGAAGCGAAGGGCGTGGAGTTGATTCGGGCCGGGAGAGTTGCCGCGTTTACGGTGGCGGGCGGGCAGGGCTCGCGACTGGGGTATGAGGGGCCCAAGGGGTGCTTTCCCGGCGGGGCGGTCACGAACAAGCCGCTGTTCGCGTGCCTCGCCGAGTGGATATTGGCGGCGGAGCGCCGGTGGTGCGGAGCCGGGCACGTGATTCCGTGGTACATCATGACGAGCCCCGCGAACCACGCCGCGACGGAGAGGTTCTTCCGGGAGGAGGGCTTCTTCGGGCTCGATCAGGTACAGATCATGTTCTTCCCGCAGGGGGTGGCCCCGGCGTTTGACCTGGAGACGGGCAGGTTGTTGATGGCGAGCACGCACGAACTCTCGCTCGCGCCAGATGGGCACGGCGGGTCGCTGAAGGCGCTCCTGGCGAGCGGGGCGATTGCGGATATGAAGCGGCGCGGCGTGGAGCACATCAGCTACACGCAGATCGACAACCCGTTGGTGCGGGTGATCGACCCGGTGTTTCTGGGGTTGCACGCCTGTGCGCCTGATTCGTCGCGGGAGATGTCGACCAAGATCGTGGCCAAGGCCCACGCGGCGGAGAAGGTGGGGCTGCTGTGCAGTGTGGGCGGCAAGACGACGGTGATCGAGTATTCGGACTTGCCGACGGAACTGGCCACGGCGACGAACGCGGATGGGTCGCTGCGGTATAACGCCGGAAACATCGCGGTGCATGTGATCGGCGTGGAGTTTGTAGAACGCTTGTTCGCGGCCGCGGAGGGGAGCACGACGCACATGCCGTGGCACCGGGCGGACAAGAAGATTGCGTGCGTGAACCCGGAGACAGGGAAGACCATGGAGCCCGCGGCACCCAACGCGGTGAAGCTGGAGATGTTCGTGTTCGATGCGTTGCCGTTGTGCAAGCGGACGTTGATTCTGGAGACGGATCGGGTGGAGGAGTTCGCGCCGATCAAGAACGCGAGCGGGCCGGACTCGCCGGACACGTGCCGCGAGATTCAGACCAGGCGGGCGGCGAGGTGGCTGGCGAGCGCGGGGCACACCGTGCCGATGAAGGCGGATGGCAACCCTGATTGCACGCTGGAACTGAGCCCGCTGGTGGCCATGGGTGCGGAGGATCTGCGCGGGAAGCGGCTGGCGATGCAGATTGCCGCGGGGGCGAGCGTGGATGTGAAGACGAACTGATGGACGATCCGCTCACGAGAACTGAGGGCGAAGGGCGCTCGCCCATTGCCGCGGGGAGGGTGGCCCGTGCGCTGCTGCCCTCGGCGCTGGCGCGGCAAACACGGTTTGTGCGGTTGGCGGGCACGATCCCTGCGCTGCTGGCGCACCCAGATTGGACCACGGCGCGGCCGACGGTGATCTGGCTGCACGGACGGACGGTGAACAAGGAACTGGACAACGGCCGCTATTTGCGGTGGCTGCGGGCGGGCTTGGCGACGTGCGCGATCGACCTGCCGGGACACGGGGAACGGCTGGACCCCGTGATGCACTCCGCGGGGAGCACGGTGGAGTTGGTGTCGCGCGGGGTCGCGGAAGTGGACGCGATCGTGGGCGCGCTCGGCGCGGCGGAGTTTGCGGGTGTGTTTGATGGCTCGCGGCTTGCGCTCGGCGGCATGTCGGCCGGGGGCATGGTCACACTGCGGCGGCTGTGCGACGCTCACACGTTCAAGTGCGCGGTGGTGGAAGGAACGGGCGGGAACCTGGAGTTGTTGTACAGCGGCATGGCGCGGCCGGAGGGAGAGCGTTTGCCGCGCGTACACGCTCCAGAGCGTGTCGCGCCGATCGACCCGATGCAGCACTTGGGGGATTGGCGGCCGATCCCACTGCACGCGATGCACTCAGAGGGAGACCAACTGGTGCCGGCAGCGTGCATCAGATCGTTCATCGACGCCTTGCGTGGGCGGTACGCTTCGCTGGGCGTGCCAACGATGCCCGCCGAACTGCGAACGTGGCCTGAGACTGGCGCGCCGCTGGAACACAACGGCTTCGGGCGCGTGGCGGCCGAGGCGAAGACGCTGCAACTGGCGTTTCTGCAACAGCACCTTTGATGGATGAGCACGAGATGACCACTCCCACGCAGCACTCCGCACCGCAGCCTGAAGCCGCCTCCGTGATCGCGGCGGACCCGACACTGGACCCTTCGTTGAAGTCTTGGGTGGAGAGCGCCAACGACCCTGCGAGCGACTTTCCGATTCAGAACCTGCCGCTGGGCGTGTTTGTGCGCGAAGATGATGAGGATGGCGAAGGTCCACGGGCTTCGGCGTGCGTCGCGATCGGCGACTCGCTGCTGGACATCGACATGCTGTTTCACGCGGGAGCGATCACGGGGGCCGATGAGGCCGAGGAGGAGCTGTTGCGCGACGTGCATCACGCTCTGCACGCGGCACGGCTCAACCTGCTGGCGATGAGCGGCCCCGAGCCGCTGGCCGTGTTGCGGAAAAAAGTGCAGGAGTTTCTCGCGTGGGGGAACCCGGGCGGGCAATCAGCGCGGCGGCTGCGGCAGAAGGCCCTGGTGCTGCTGAAGGGTGCGAAGCTGATCGAGCCGATGGCGGTGGGCAACTACACGGACTTCTACGCGTCGATCCACCACGCGACCAACGTGGGGAGCATGTTCCGGCCCGACAACCCCCTGCTGCCAAACTACAAGCACGTTCCGATCGGGTATCACGGAAGGGCATCGTCGATCGTGGCCTCTGGCCGCGCCGTGCGCAGACCCGTGGGGCAGACGCTGCCGGACGGGGCGAGCGAGCCGGTGTTCGGGCCGTGCAAGCGGCTGGACTACGAGCTGGAAGTGGGCGTGTGGATCGGAGGCGTGAACGACCTGGGCAAGGCCGAGCCGATCAATACCGCGGAGCGGCGGATCTTCGGGCTCTGCCTGGTGAATGACTGGTCGGCCCGCGACATGCAGGCGTGGGAGTATCAACCGCTGGGGCCGTTTCTGGCGAAGAACTTCGCAACAAGCGTGTCGCCGTGGGTGGTGACGAGCGAGGCGCTCGCGCCGTTTCGCACAACCGGCCCCGCACGCGGGCCGGAAGACCCGCGACCGCTTGAGTACCTGCGGGCCGAGAGCCCCATGGGCGGGTTTGATGTGCAACTGGAGGTGCTGCTCGCGTCGGCCAAGATGCGTGCCGCGGGGATGCCGCCCATGCGCGTATCGCTGGGCAACCTGCGCGACATGTACTGGACGTTCGCGCAGATGGTGACGCATCACACCAGCAACGGGTGCAACCTGCGGCCGGGCGACCTGATCGCGTCGGGCACGGTGAGCGGGCCGAGTGCGGAGAGCCGGGGCTGCCTGCTGGAGCGGACTTGGGCGGGCAACGGGCCGGACAAGAAGCCCTTGCCGCGCGTGCCGCTGATGCTGCCGAGCGGGGAGAAGCGCGTGTTCCTGGAGGATGGCGACGAGGTGATCATGCGCGGCTGGTGCGAGCGTGAGGGATTCAGGCGGATCGGGTTCGGCGAGTGCCGGGGGATTGTGGAGCCGGCGGTGGTTCTGTAGCTGGCAAAGGCGGACAGGATGTCCGCCCCACCGGAACACGGCAGGCAGGATGTCTGCGCCACCGAAACACGGCGGACAAGATGTCCGCCCCACCGAAACACGGCGGACAAGATGTCCGCCCCACCGAAACACGGCGGACAGGATGTCCGCCCCACCGGAGCGCGGCAGGCAGGGTGTCCGCCCACCGGAACACGGCACCAACTCAGGCGATGCGTGTGAGGGCTTGGCGCTCGGAGGCGGAGATCACGGCGCGGGCATCGCGGAGCCAACGCGCCGCATCTTGCCGGTAGCCCGCTGTGGGCTTGAGTTCGGGCAGCCGCTGGGCGAAGTGGCGGTTGAGGCGCATCATTTGCAGTTCGCGCACGAGTTTGGCGGCCATGGAGGCGAGCGCGACCGGGAGGCAGGCCGATTCGGCCTCGGGCTGGAAGATGACGCCCATTTCACGAGGCTGGCCGTCGTCGCCGGTGCCGCGCAGGAGGTAGCGGGAGCGTGCGGGCGACTCTTCGAGCGTGGCGACCTCGGCGCCGGTCACCCAGCGCGCAAGGCTCTCGGCGTAGGCGGTGCGGCCGCCTTGACGGTCGCAAACGACGCGGAGAACGGAGCCGTCTTCGGCGGCATCGGAGCCGGCGCTGGCCCCCCACTCGCGCCAGGCAAGGCGCAAGTGCTCGCGGATGGCCAGGCCCGTGGTGGCGGCCTTGGTGGACCACTGTGTGACAAGGGCGTTGAACTCGGCCTCGTGCATCACGCGGCAGCCGAGGTGGATGGGCCGTACGCCTGCTTGCGAGAAGCCGCGTGCGAGCGTGTTGGCGGCGATGGAGAGTTCATCGGCGGTGGTGGCGAGAGGAAGGGCGATGGGGTCGCCGGTGTACCACGGTTGGGGGGAACTGGCGGGCTCGGTCGCGCTCAGGGCGGTGAGCAGGTCGGTGTCGCTGGCGATCGGCCGGTTCATGGCCGCGAGCGTGGTGAGCACGCCGCGCTCCAAATGCGTGAGGGGGTGGCGGGTGGGCGAGTCGTTGGGGAGTTTGAGTTTCTTGGAGTCTTCGATCGCTACGCGCCGGCGTTTGTCGCCGGGCTTGCGGCAGACCGCGCCGGAGAGAAGCGACCAGAGATCGGGCGCGGGGTCGCCGGGCGACCAATCGGCCACCTCGAAGGCGGCGAGGCCCACGCACAAGGGGCCCAAGAGCGGGCCGTAACCGGCTTCGTCGATCCCGGCGATGATGAGGGGCACGGGGGGAGGGTACCGCGGCTCGCGGCGGGCGGGCATCCGCGACCGTGCGGGCTGAAACGAACGCGACGCGGCTAGACTGCGTGAATGACCGCCTCAATCCTCGTGTTGTCGCTTGCACTTGTCGCTCAGCCCGCTGCGCCGGGCAAGCCCGCGGAGGCGGGCGCGGCCCACGGACAGGCGGCTGCACAACCGTCCGGCGCGCCGGTTGAGGCGCTGGACTGGAAGCATGACGAAGCGCCGCTCTTGACCGGGCACGTGCAGTTGACGTTCCCTGAGAAGTTTGTGAAGGCGGGGGAGAACTACTTTGACCATGAAACGCCGCCGCGCTGGGTGATTTTTCAGGCCGTGCCGGTGCCGCCGGACGGGCAGACGGCGGATGCGAACTACTCGATGTACGCGGCGAGGCTGAAGCGTGGCGGAAGAGATGGGGCGGGAGAGATTGTGGGCATTGATGAGCCGGTGCTGCTAAGCCCGCCGGGCTCAGCGAACACGTGCGGGTGGTTTCATCCCAAGGAGCCGTTCCGCGTGTTGTTCGGGAGCACGCTGGTGGCACCCGCGGCGACGGATACGCCGGGATACTCGAAGGACCGCAACAGGTACTCGTGGCAGTTTCCGGATGAGATGCGGGTGGTGTCGCGGCTGCTTCGGCCTGCGTACGACGACACGATTGCGCTGGTGGGGAAGAAGGCGATTGTGGACTTCTCGATCTGGCCGGGCGATGCAGAGGCGCTCAAGCCCGTGGTGAACTCGCCGGGCGGGTATACCGCCGAGTGCTCGTGGAGCCCGAGCGGGCGGCACATCATCTACACGCACGTGGACCCGAAGACCAAGAACCCCAACATCTGGGTGCATGACACGCAGCGCGATGAGGAGGTGCTGCTGGTGGGCGAGAAGGGGTACAACGGCGGCCCGTTCTTCTCGCCGGATGGGCGCTCGATCACGTATCGCTCGGACCGGCGTGGCGACAGCAACCTGCAGCTTTACTACAGCACGCTGGCGTTTGAGGATGCCAGCGACCCTGAACGGATCACGGGCTTGAAGCGCGAGGTGGCGCTGACGGACAACAGCCAAGTGAACTGGGCGCCGTATTTTCACCCTGGCGGGAAGTACGTGATTTATGCCGCGAGCGAACTGGGGCACCAGAACTACGAGGTGTTCGCGATCGAACTGCCCGGCCGCGAGGTGATGGGAATGAGTGGCGAGGCGGCGGAGAAGGCGTGGCCGGCGGAGCGGGAGAAGCTGCGCAAGGCGCGGGTGACGCACGCGACCGGCTTTGATGGTTTGCCCGCGTTCAGCGCGGATGGGGGCTTGATGATCTTCACCAGCCAGCGCGGCAAGAAGCTGGAGCGCGAGGCGCGGCCGAGCTCGCAGGTGTGGGTGGCGAAGTATGCGGGTGCGCCCGCGTGGGGGTGGACGAGCAAGTAGGCGTGGGGCGTGAGGCAGGCTTGGGTATTCCACGTGCGTGTTGCGCGGGCGACGTGGCGCCCAGCGGGCGGCACGGGTGCGGCGAATGGCGGACTGGAAGTCCGCCCCACCGGAGCGGCTCCACCGCGAGAGAGGCGGGTACTACGCTTGTGCATGATGCGAGCATCGATGCGGGCGTTTCTGGCGGGGCTGGTGGATTACGCCGGGTTGTTTCCACCCGCGAAGTTGGACATGGCGGCGGCGGTGACGAAGTTTGCCAAGCACCGGGCATCGCCGTGTGCGTTCGGGCTTGCGCGGTTTGTGTGTCCGGCGACGCGGCTGGGCGAGTTTGCCACACTGGCCGCGCCCCACCTGCCGAGCCTGGCGGCGGGTGTGGAGGCGGGCGCCGCGGGCGGCCGCAAGCCGCAGTTGGGTCGCGGCGGCGGCGCGGGCGGCGTGGTGGTGAAGCCGCTGAAGATGACAAGCACAAGCGTGGCGGAGGGTGGCGGGGCGGTGCAACAGCCGTGGGCGTTGTCGGTGCTGATCGATGCGCAACTGACCGAGAGCCTCAAGGCGATTGAGGAGTTCAACCAGAGCCACTACAAGAATCACCACTACTCCGCGCTGGTAGACACGGTGGAGATCAAGGTGGTGACACCCGACGCGATCGACTACGCGATGGAGCACCTGCCCGAGGACATTTTCCCGTTCTTCGAGATTCCGCCCGTGGCCGACATGAGGCCCTTTGCGGATGAGCTGTCGGGCAAGGGGGCGGGGGCCAAGATGAGAACGGGTGGGCTCACGGCGGACCTGATCCCGACGGCGGAGCAGATCGCAGACTTTTTGATGCCCATGAGCGCGGCGGGGGTGCCGGTGAAGTGCACGGCCGGGCTGCACCACCCGATCCGGGCTTTGCAGCCGCTGACGTATGAGCCGGATTGCGCGACGGCCACGATGCACGGGTTTGTGAACGTGTTTCTGGCCGCGTGCGTGCTGCACGAGATGGACGCGGACCGGCCGACGGTGCTGCACCTGCTGGGTGAGACGGACGCGAAGAGTTTCGTGTTTGACGATGAGGGCGTGTCGTGGCGGGGGTTGCGGATATCGACGGAGCGGATCGCCGAGGCCCGGGAGAGTTTCGCCCACTGCTTCGGGAGCTGCAGTTTCGACGACCCCGTGAACGATCTGAAGCGGCTGGGGATGCTGTAGGCAACGGATGCTGGCGCTTCTCGCCCACTTGGCGACGGCCATCATGGCGGCGAAAGGCCCCGCGGTGAACGGCGTGGGCAACGAAGCCGCGCGTGCCGCGGACGTGCCGATACTGATGTATCACCACGTGGGCGAGCTGGCGGCGGATGCGCCGGCGGTGGTTCGTCGCTTTACGGTAACGCCCGCACAGTTCGAGCGGCAGATGGCCTGGCTTGAGGAGCACGGTTACGTTTCGATCGATTTGCAGCGGCTCGCAGGGCACCTGGCGACGGGCGAGCCCTTGCTCGGCGGGTCGCAGGCCGCTCGCGGCGGGCGGCCCGTGATTGTCACATTTGATGATGGCTGGGCGGCGCAGTACGGGGTGGCGCGTCCGATTCTCAATCGGCACCACCTGACGGCGACGTTCTTTGTGTACACGGGCGCGATAGGCGAGCAACCCGGCACGCACCTGTCGTGGGGGCAGTTGGCGGCGATGCGCGATGAGGGGCACCGCATTGAATCGCACACGCTCAGCCACCCGACGCTTACGGAGACGAGCGACGCGGAGCTTGCGAGACAGTTGGTTGACAGCCGCGCCGCGCTGGATGATCGCCTCGGGGGTTCGCACACGGCCCTCGCCTACCCGTTTGGCGCATGGAGCGAACGGGTCGTGGTAGCGGCGAGCGCGGCGGGGTATAGGGTTGCGGTGGGAACGGAGGACCGAGCCCACCATGGTGCGAGCGAGATCATGCGTCTGGGTCGCCTGACACCCACAAGCGAAGACACGATCGAGCGATTCGCGGCGATGGTGCGGGGCGAGGTGCGTGCGATGCCACCCACGCCGGCAACGAGATAATCGCGCAGGCAAGGCGGTGAGCCGCTTGGAAAGCTCCCGTAGCCGCGCCCGTGCCGCTGTTTTTCATGTCGGCGCGTGGCTCAGGCCTTCTTCTCGTCCTGCACGGTGGCGTCGGTGTCAATGACCCCATCGCTGCCGGGGGCAGAGGAGGGAGCCTCGGCGGATGCGCCCGCTGCGGCGGTGGCGCCCTTGGCCTTCTCGGCCTCGTACACGGCCTTGCCGAGTTCCATGCTCACCTTCTCGAGTTCCTTGAGGGACTTCTCGATTGGGTCCTTGTCGTCGCCCTTGATGGCCGACTCGAGCGAGGAAAGCGCGGACTCGATCTGGCCGCGGGCCTCGGGCGAGACCTTGCCGCCGTGCTCTTCGAGGGCCTTGCGGGTGGAGATGACGATGGCATCGGCGCGGTTCTTGAGGTCGATGACCTCGCGGCGTTTCTTGTCTTCGGCGGCGTGGGCCTCGGCATCGCGCTTCATGCGTTCGATCTCGTCTTTGGGGATGCCGCCCGAGTTGGTGATCTTGATGTCGGACTTCTTGCCGGTGCCCTTGTCGGTGGCGGTGACCATGAGGATGCCGTTGGCATCGATGTTGAACTCGACCTCGATCTGCGGGATGCCGCGCGGGGCGGGGGCGATGCCGGTGAGGTCGAAGTTGCCCAGGGTGCGGTTGTCTTTGGCAAACTCGCGCTCGCCCTGAAGGACGTGGATGGTGACGCTGCTCTGGCTGTCGGCGGCGGTGGAGAAGACTTCGGTCTTCTTGGTGGGGACGGTGGTGTTGCGCTCGATGAGTTTGGTCATCACGCCGCCGAGGGTTTCAACACCGAGGGAGAGCGGGGTGACGTCGAGGAGGAGGATGTTCTTGACATCACCCTTGAGAACGCCGCCCTGGATGGCCGCGCCTATGGCGACGACCTCGTCGGGGTTGACGGACTTGTTGGGCTCCTTGCCGAAGATCTCCTTGGCGATCTGCTGGGCGCGGGGCATGCGGGTGGAGCCGCCGACGAGGACGACTTCGTTGATCTTGGAAGGGTCGAGCTTGGCATCTTTGAGCGCGGCGAGGCAGGGGGCCTTGAGACGCTCGAACAGGTCATTGGCAAGGCTCTCGAACTTGGCGCGGGTGAGGGAGACCTGCAGGTGCTTGGGGCCGCTGGCATCGGCGGTGATGAAGGGGAGGTTCACCGTGGTCTCGTTCATGGTCGAAAGCTCGACCTTGGCCTTCTCGGCGGCTTCCTTGAGACGCTGGAGGGCCATGGCATCCTTGCGGATGTCGATGCCTTCCTTCTTGCGGAACTCTTCGGCGAGGTGGTCGATGAGACGCTGGTCCCAGTCGTCGCCGCCCAGGTGGGTGTCGCCGTTGGTGGAGAGCACCTCGAAGACACCGTCGCCGATGTCGAGGATGGAAACGTCGAAGGTGCCGCCGCCGAGGTCAAAGACGGCGATCTTCTCGTTGGTCTTCTTGTCCATGCCGTAGGCGAGTGCCGCGGCGGTGGGCTCGTTGATGATGCGCTCGACCTTGAGGCCGGCGATTTCGCCCGCGTCTTTGGTGGCCTGGCGCTGGGCATCGTTGAAGTAGGCGGGGACGGTGATGACGGCGCGCTCGACCTTTTCACCGAGGTAGTCCTCGGCGGTCTTCTTGAGGTCTTGCAGGATGAAGGCGGAGACCTGCTGGGGGGTGAACTCGCCCTGATTGACGCGGACCTTGACAAAGTCGTCGGCCCCGCCGGTGATGCCGTAGGGCACCTTGCCCTCTTCGTTGCCCGCCTTGCCGTAACCGCCCTCGCCGGTGGATGAAACCTCGACACGCCGGCGGCCCATGAAGCGCTTGACCGAGTAGACGGTGTTCTTGGGGTTGGTCACCTGCTGGTGCTTGGCGGGCTGGCCGATCAGCCGCTCGCCCTTGTCGGTGAAGCCAACGACGGAGGGCGTGGTGCGAGCACCGGACGAGTTGATGAGCACCTTGGGCGTGCTGCCCTCCATGATGGCGACGCAGGAGTTGGTGGTGCCGAGGTCGATGCCGATGATTTTGGACATGGAAGGCCTTTCGGAGACTGGAGGCTTGTTGCTTGAGGTGAGAGGCGTGCAAGAGGGACTGGACAACCGACTTTATTCCGAACGCGGGCAGGGGGCACGTTGCGCGACCACCTTGACGGCATCACGGGGGCAAGGTGTGTGCCAAGCCGGCGAGACGGAACCGGCGTGGCACCCGCCGGCAAGGCGGCTTGAACTACGGCTGGGATCGGGGCATCGGCACGCCCCCGGTGGTGCCGCTCGCTGTCAGGCGGGTTACGCTCCGGTACCTGCCTGTCGATCTGGCAGGCCAAACCCATGAATCCAAGCGAAAAGCCCTCGACGGACCCGGTACCCACGCCGCTCACGGCCGAGACACTGTGCGTTGCCCCCGCGTGGGCAACCCCTCCGGCCGCGGCGCGGGCTGTATCGGGCACGACGACGGCGACGCCGCCCGTGGCCGCTGCGAGGCTGGAGCGGATCGGGCCGTATGGGCTCAAGCGTGTGCTGGGTGAGGGTGGCTTTGGTGTGGTCTACCTTGCGGAGCAGGCCAGCCCGAAGCGGCTGGTGGCGCTGAAGGTGCTGCGCGCGGGTGTGGCCGGGCCGAGCGTGCTCTCACGGTTTGCCCACGAGGCTGAGACCCTTGGGCTGCTGCAACACCCGGGCATCGCGCAGGTGTACGAGGCGGGGTTTTATGACCCGGCAACGGGCGAGACCGTGGACCGGGACGAAGTCGCCAAGGGGAACCGCGTCGGGCTGCCCTTCTTTGCTATGGAGTTTGTTGAAGGGCGGACGCTCACCGACCATGCCGCCGCGTTTGAGTTGTCACGCGCAGAACGGCTGAAGTTGGTGATGCAGGTGTGCGAGGCGGTGCAGCACGCGCACGCGAAGGGCGTGATCCATCGCGACCTGAAGCCGGCGAACATTCTGGTGGATGAATCCGGGCGGGCGAAGGTGCTGGACTTTGGCGTGGCGCGGGTGACCACGCCGGATGTGGCCGCGCGGACGATGCAGACGGATGTGGGGCAGATGGTGGGCACGCTGGGGTACATGAGCCCGGAGCAGGTGGCCGCGGACCCGCGCGAGATCGACACCCGGGCCGATGTGTACGCGCTGGGCGCGACGCTGTACGAGTTGCTGACGGGCTCACCCCCCCACCGGGTGCAGGGCAAGTTGCTGCACGAGGCCACGCGGATCATCTGCGATGTGCCGCCGGCGCGGCTGAGTTCGGTGGACCGATCGCTGCGGGGTGATCTTGAAACGATCGTCGCCAAGGCTCTCGAGAAGGACAAGGCGAGGCGGTATCAGACGGCGACGGACATGGGGGCGGACCTGGGGCGCTACTTGAATGACGAGCCGATCATGGCACGCCCGCCGAGCACGGTGTACCAGGCGGTGAAGTTTGCCAAGCGGAACAAGGCGCTGGTGGCGGGGCTTGGGGCGAGCATTGCGCTGCTGGTGGGCGGGGTGATCGCGAGCACGTACTGGGCCTTCCGGGCGACGCGGGCAGAGGTGCTGGCGGCGACCCGGGCGGATGAGGCGGTGGCGGCGCAGGGCCAGGCGGAGAAGGAACGCGACACGGCCCGGCGCGAAGCCGCCAAGGCGACGGCGGTGACCGGCTTTTTGGAGAACACGCTGACCGCCGCCAACCCCGAGGAGAAGGGGCGGGACATCAAGGTGGCGGACCTGCTCGACGGGGCGGCAAAGACGCTCGACAAGGAGTATGCCGATAAGCCCGAAGTGGCGGCGAGTTTGCGTGCCGCGCTGGGCAGGACGTATTACGGACTGGGGCTTCATGAGGAGGCACGGGGGCTGTTGGCCAGCGCGGCGGAGACGTTTGAGAAGACGCAGGGCGCGGACGGTGCGGACACGGTGGCGAACAAGGTGATGCTCGCGAGGGCGTTGCGTGAGCTGTCGAAGTTTGATGAGGCGATCGGCCTGCTCACGCCGCTGTACGAGCGCAGCGAGAAGCGGCTGGGGCCGTACCACGAACTGACACTGCTGTGCCTGAAGACGCTGGGGCGGACGCACGCGGATCAGGGGAAACTGCCCGAGGCCCTCAAGCAACTCTCGGAGTTGTGTGCGCGGCTGATTCACGCGAGCGGGCCGGACCACCGGGAGACGCTGGCTCAACGGGCGATTCTGGGTGAGTTGCTGATCGAGGCGGGGCGGAACGATGAGGCCGCGGCGACGCTGACGGATGTGCATGAGCGGGTGGTGAGGGTGTTCGGCGAGAAGAGCGACGAGGCGGTGCGGTCGCGGGAAGCGCTGGCGCAGGTGTACCGGGTGCGCGGCGAGTTTGATCGGGCGATCGAGATGGGGCAGGCGAACCTGCCGCTGCACGAGGCGAAGTATGGGCCGGAGCACCCGGAGTATCTGAACCGGCGCACGACGCTGGCGCGCACCATGCTGCAGGGGGGCCGGTTCAAGGATGCGATCGAGGTGTTGCGCCCGACGTATGAGGTGAGCGTGAGGAAGCTGGGGGCTGAGGCTTTCAACACGCTGACCGCGGCTGGATTTTTGGGCGATGCGCTGCTCGGCGACGGTCAGGTGGACGAGGCGATCCGATTCCGGCGGATCGTGGCGGAGGGGCGCGAGAAGACGCTCGGGCCCGATCATCCGCAGACGCTGATCGGGTATACAAACCTGGGGTTCACGCTCTCGGAAGCGAAGCGCTACGACGAGGCGACGGCGGCGCTGGAACTGACGCTGGCGCGGCGCGAAAAGAAGTACGGGCCCGACCACGGTGAGGTCGCGGTGAGTTGCTCGATTCTGGGGCGCAACGAGATGTACCGCGGGAACTTGGCGCGGGCGGAAGAACTGTTGCGGCGGGCGGTGGCCATTCGGGCCAAGCTGCTGCCCGAAGGGAGCGGCGTGCGCGGCGTGAGCATGAGTGTGCTGGGCGAGGTGTTGTGGAAACGCAGCGCGGCTGGGGGAACGGCTGAGGCCGAAGGGCTGATTGTGACGGGCGCGGAGTGGGTGCTGGCGGACAAGGCCGCGCCCGCGAAGAACAGGGCGGAAATGGCGGACCGTGCGGCACGGTACTTTGAGGCCAAGGGCGACAGCGCAGCCGCCGCGGCGTGGCGTGCAAGGTGAGACACGGTGCGTAGGCCGTTGGCAGTGGCACGACGTCTGAAGGCACAGGCCCGTGAGTTTGGGTTCTGATCGGAATGAGGATCGTGTTTCGCTGGCAGAGAACCGCCCGCGCGGTATACTCAATCTGAGCTTGGCCAGTTTTCTGGGCGGTCGGTGGGCTAGGAACTCTCCGCTTGCCCATGGGAACCGTCGGGGCCTGCATCAGCGGCCGCGCAAGACGCGACTGAAGGAGGCAGATGAAACGGCGCACATGGGTTCTTTTCAGCACGTTGGTCGCGGGCGCGATGGCGTGGTCGTACGAAGTGAAGCAGGCGGATGCACAGTCGTGCGTGCCGGCTTGGACCACGCTGTCTCCACAACCCAATGGAAACCCGGGCGTAGCGTGGTCAGCCCCGACCAACTCGGCTACGCAGGTGCAAGCGATCATTCAGTGGGATCCAGACGGCCCCGGTCCTCGCACCCCGGTCATCGTTGTAGGCGGTCAGTTTGATCTGGCCGGTGGCACGTCCGCGTCCAGAGTCGCGGCGTATGACCCGGCATCCGGACAGTGGGAAGCTCTTGGAACCGGTGCGTGGACCTCGAGCGGAGCCGTCACCGCGCTCGCGGTGTTGCCCACCGGCGAACTCGTTGCTGGCGGCACGTTCTTCCAAGCCGGCGGCGTGTCCGCCTCGATGATTGCCAAGTGGAACGGAACAGCGTGGGGTCCGCTGGGTGGCGGTCTGTCGGGCCTCGGCGGCCAAGTCATGTCGCTGCTCGTGCTGCCCAACGGAGACATGATTGCTTGTGGCACGTTCACCGGTGCGAACAACGGACTGGTCACGGCGAATCGCATAGCACGTTGGGACGGAGCGACCTGGTCGGGCTTCGGCGCAGGCATGAACAACACCGTGGATGCGGTGGCGGCGCTGCCCAACGGCGACCTGATCGCAGGCGGCTTTTTTACGACTGCGGGTGGTGTCGCAGTGAACCGAATCGCGCGTTGGAACGGCTCCGCTTGGTCGCCCTTGGGCTCGGGCATGAACAACAGGGTTCGGGCATTGCTGGCAACCCCATCCGGCGACGTCATCGCGGGTGGTGAGTTCACGACCGCGGGAGGGGTCAGCACTGGGCGCGTGGCCCTCTGGAACGGAAGCCAATGGTCGCGGCCGATTCCGGCGAGCAGCCCATCCTCAACCGTAAGGGCGATGGCCTTTGATGCCAGCGGGGCGCTCTTGATCGGCGGAACGAGTACCGCGGTTTGGCGGAGCAACGGCACGGCGTACCAGCAGTTGGGCGCGAGCTTCGGCCCAACGACGACCACGGTGCATTCACTGCTCACGCTGCCGTCGGGAGACATCCTGGCTGGTGGCGGATTCACGCGTGTGGGCAGCCTTGCGCTCGACGGGATCGCGCGATATGCCTTTAGCGGGCCGTCGCCGCAGGTCGCTGCCAGTCCGCAAGCCAAGCGCGTGCCGGTGGGCACATCAGCGGTCTTTTCATGCACACCCGTGACCGGATTCACCGACCTCACGGCGACATGGCATCTGGAGGATGCGCCGGACGCCGGAACGTACTCGCCCCTCAGCCCCGGCCCCATTGCGGGTGCCGACGGTGCCATCGCCAGCATTCAGCAGCCACTCTCAGGCAGCGGCCAAACCGCCCTCACGATCATCGCGACCACCGCGGCGCTGGATGGGCGTCGTGTGTACGCGGTGATCGCAAACGCGTGCGGCAACGTGACCAGCCAGACCGCCGCGCTCACCGTGTACAGCGGTGCGCCCGCGTGCAACTTGGACTACGACCGCAACGGGGTGCGTGATTCCGACGACCTTGGAGCCTTCATCACGGATTACTACACAGAACCAGCGGTGCCCGGACCCGGCGGATATGCCGTCGCGTGCCCGGGCGCGCAGGCCCCCTACGACGCCGGGTACACGGCGGCGTACACCTCCGATGGTGCCGGTCAGTGCGGGCCACCGTACCCGGACAATCTCGGTGATTTCATCACCGACTACTTCGGGGCCACAAACTGCTGATGGCGGCGGTCTTGTGATTCCCTCGTGTATTCGCTATCGTGCGGCCGAAGAACCGGGTGGCCTCTGTGGCCACCAAGGGAGCCGCCATGGCCGGACCAACTGAACCTGCCGAACTTGAAGCCACCGACTCCGCATCGCCGTTCGGGCAGAACGGCGTGCCGCCCTTGCCGGAGGGGAGCACCCCGGACCAGAAAGATGCCCACTGGTTCAGGCACGTGTATCAGGGCGACAAGATGCCGCAGCTCACGCTGCGCGCGGTGCTCATGGGCGGCTTGCTCGGCATGCTGATGGCCGCGAGCAACCTGTACACGACGCTCACGATCGGGTGGAGCTTCGGTGTGGCGGTGACGGCGTGCGTGATGAGCTACGTGCTGTGGAACGTGGTCCGCGCGATCACCTTCGGCGGCGTGAGCAAGATGTCGATCCTTGAGAACAACTGCATGGCCAGCACGGCCAGCGCGGCGGGCTACAGCACGGGGGCGACCATCGCCACGATGTTCGGCGCGCTGCTGGTGCTTAAGGAGGTGCCGCCGGGCCAGACGGCCGAGCAGGTGAAGAACTGGGATGTGTCGCCGATCTGGGCCGTGGTGCTGTTCACGCTGGGCACGGGGCTGATGGGCGTTTTCCTGGCGATCCCGCTCAAGCGGCAGATGATCAATCAGGAGCAGCTGCGCTTCCCCACCGGGCTGGCAACGGCCGCGACGCTGCGGAGCCTTTACAGCGAGAGCAAGGACGCGGTTCAGGCGGCGTACTCGCTGGTGATCGGCATCGTGCTCAGCGGGATCGTGGGCGTGCTGAACACGGGCGAGGGCACGCTTGGCGCGCTGGATCGATTGATGACCCGGTTCAACGGGCTGGTACACGCCGACCTGCGTCTCCCGGAACTGCTCCCCACGGCCGCGGCGGGCACCAACCCCAATACGGGGCTTGGGCTGTTTCACGGCCTTGTGCGCCCGGCCTTCGGCTTCGAGCCCAGCGCCCTGTTGATCGGCGCGGGCGTGCTTACCCGGATGCGGGCGAGCATCTCGATGCTGGCCGGATCCGCGCTGCTCTATTGGGTGATCGGCCCGTGGCTGGCGACCAAGGACTTCGCGATCAAGGGCTCCGGGTGGGTGCAGAACACCGCGGGAGAGTGGGTGTACGACAAGGCCACCTTCATTGAGGGCACGGTGCGCAACATCGAGGTGAACGCCGCGGGCACTTCGCTGAGGCTGTCGGTGTGGAGCGTGTGGGGCGGCACAGCGCTGATGGTGGCGGCGAGCCTCGCGGCCATCGCCCTGCAGTGGCGCACGGTGGTGCGGGCCTTCAGCGGTCTGGGCGGCATGGTTGGGGGTCAGGGCGGGGCCGACGGCGCGGCGGGCGGCGTTGATGCCGACACGCACGTGCGCATGGCAGCGATTGAGGTGCCCACCAAGTGGATGGTGCTGGGCATGGTTCCCGTCGGGCTGATGATGCTGTGCGTGCAGATCATTGCGTTCAGCATCGCGTGGTGGACGGGCCTGATCGCCATTGCGCTCACGTTTTTCCTCGCGCTGGTGGCGGCGCGGGCCACGGGCGAGACCGACACCACGCCGATCGGCGCGATGGGCAAGGTGATGCAGTTGCTGTTCGCGGTGCTGCAACCGGGGCAGCAGGTGCCCAACCTCGCCGCGGCGGGCATATCCGCCAACAGCGCCTCCAGCGGCAGCGACCTGCTGACCGACCTCAAGAGCGGCTACATGATCGGCGCCAACCCGCGCCGGCAGTTTCTGGCCCAGTTCTTCGGCGTGTTCTTCGGCACGCTGGCCATCGTGCCGGTGTGGTTCCTGATGGTGCCGACCAAGATGCACCTGGAGAAGTACGCGCTGCCGGCCACGCAGCAGTGGGCGGCGGTGGCGCGGCTGCTCACGCAGGGTGTGGACAAGCTTCCCGAATCTGCTCGCTGGGCGATTCTCCTTGGCGCGTTGGTTGGCGTGCTGCTGCCGCTCCTGGAGCGTGTCTCGCCCAAGGGCGTGCGGCCGTACCTGCCCTCGGCCATGGGGCTGGGCCTGTCGTGGGTGATTCCGTTCTCCAGCGCACTGGGCTTTGCGGTTGGCGCGGTCATCGGCTGGGTGTGGGAGTTGATCCACCGCAAGAGCGCCGACAAGTTCAGCACGGTTTTCGCGAGCGGGCTGATCGCGGGCGAGTCGCTGGTGAAGGCGATCATCGCGATGACGGCCACGGCGCTCTACCTGTGGGAACAGAGCTCGAAGGGGCCATGAGAGCCCCTTGGGCGTGAGGCTTCGGGCATGGGCGATGGGGCGATGGGGCGATGGGGCGATGGGGCGATGGGGCGGGGGGCGGTTCGAAAACCGCCGCGTCGGGGGTTTGGTAAACTGGTGCCCCCCCGGAGCCGAGCCCGCCATGCCGATACCGCAGCTGACCGACGAACAGATTCAGACCTGGACCCGCGAGCAGAAGGACCGCTGGTGGCTCAGCACCGTGTTCCGGGGCGATATGCCGCAACTGACCGCTCGCTCCGCCATCACGGGGTTCTGCCTCGGCGGGGTGCTGAGCGCGACCAACCTGTACGTGAGCGCCAGGACGGGCATCACTCTGGGCGTCGGGCTCACGAGCGTGATTCTGGCGTTCGGCATGTTCAAGGTGCTGTCGGCGATGCGGATCGCACGCGACTTCACGATCCTCGAGAACAACGCGATGCAGAGCATCGCCACCAGCGCGGGCTACATGACCGTGCCGATCATGTCGAGCTTCACGGCCTATTTCTGGAAGGCCAACGTGGTGCTGCCGTGGTGGCAGTTGCTGGCGTTCAACATCGCCACGGCCACCATGGGCGTGCTGGTGGCCTTCCCCATGAAACGGCGGTTCATCAACGACGAGCAGCAGCCCTTCCCTGAGGGGCGGGCGTGCGGCGTGGTGCTGGACACGCTTTACACCGGCAAGGGGGCCATCGGCATCATTCAGGCCAAGGCGCTGGTCGCCTCGGCGGCCATCACCGCGGCCGTACAGATCGCCGCGGGCGAGGCCTATATGAAGATGCTGTGGGTGTGGGCCGTGGGTCGCGACAAGTTCTTGGTGTTCAATGAGCAACTGGACGCGAAGTACTACGAGTACGCCGAGAAGAACCACTGGTGGGTTCCGAGCGTTTTGGGCAGCGACCTGCGCGTGCTGGGCCTGCGTGCCACCCTCGACATGGCCATGCTCGGCACCGGCGGGCTGATGGGCATCCGCACGGCCACCAGCATGCTCATTGGCGCGCTGCTCAACTACGCCGTGCTGGGTCCGTGGATGATCCAGCGCGGCGACATCGTGGCCCGTGTGGTGGCGGGCAAGACCTATCCCGTGAACCAGCGTGAGATTCTCACGCAGTGGTCCATCTGGTGGGGCGTGGGCATTATGGTGGTCGGTTCGCTGGTGGCCCTGTTCGCCAAGCCCAAAGTGATCATCGACGCGTTCAAGGGCGTGTTTGGCGGGAAACGCGGGGCGGACGGCACAGGTTCGGTTGACCCCGTGGGGCACATCGAACTGCCGCTGAAGGTGTCGTTCATCGGTCTGCCGATCATGATCCTGCTGGTCGCGTTCATGGCCCACGAGTGGTATCGGGTGCCCTACTGGATGACGTTTGTCGCCATGCCCCTGGTGTTTGCGCTGTCGCTTATCTGCACGAACGCGATGGCGCTGACGAGCTGGACACCCACGGGCGCGCTCTCGAAGATTCCGCAGTTCACTTTCGGCATGATCGACCGGCACACACCGGGCATCAATCTGATGACGGCGGGCATCACGGCGAGCGTGGCGAGCAACGCGGCGAACCTGCTCAGCGACATCAAGCCCGGGTACATGCTTGGCGCCAAGCCGCGCCAGCAGGCCATCGGCCATCTGATTGGGATTCTCGCCGGCGCGGCCGTGAGCACGCCGCTCTTCTACGTGCTGTTCCTCAAGGGGTATGAACCGGGGCAGGATGTGCAGGCGCTGATGATCACGGAGAAGTTCAGCATGCCCGCGGCGGTACAATGGAAGGGCGTGGCCGACATGATCTCGGAGGGCTTGGGCGGCGTGAAGGACTCGGCGAAGTGGTCGCTGGCTGTTGCCGCGGTGGTGGCGGTGGTGTTTGAGTTGCTGAGGATGGTGAGCAAGGGCAAGTTCTGGCTCAGCCCGGTGAGCATCGGTCTGGGCGTGGTGCTTCCGCCGAGCGCGACGATGTGCATGTTCGTGGGCGCGGTGGCTTTCACCCTGCTGCACAAGGCCAACGAGAAGCGCGAGGGAACCCTGGGCCACACGCTCTGGGTACGCAGCATGGAACCGATCTGTGCCGGCATGATCGCGGGCGCTGCGCTGCTGGGAATCGGCGACAAGTTGATCGAGGTGTTCATGCTGCCGCTGGTGCATCTCAAATAGGCGTGTCCGTGCGCACGCTCGTGGCGGGGCGCAGGGTGAGCAAAGCCCTTGACTGCGATTTCATCCGTGAAGGGCTACGCAAGTTGACCCTGCCGCGAGCCGAACCAAGGATGCCCGTCGCCGTATTTGCCGGAGAGGTGCCAGAGCGGTTGAACGGACTGGTCTCGAAAACCAGCATGGCCTTCGGGTCATCGGGAGTTCGAATCTCCCCCTCTCCGCTTCACGAACCGAGCCCTCTCACCTGGGGGCTCGGTTTGTTTTTTGGGAGCGCGCCCGCGTTGACCCGTGCCGGGTGCAACTGACCTGCCCCCGTCTTCCGTACCATGTGCTATGAGAGCCGGCTGAGGGTGGTCGAACACGCTGGCGGGGCCGGAGTGCCGAGCGCAGCCCCGACCGCGGGGGCGGCCACCGTCGGCGCGAACACCGCCGGGGAAACGTAGCCCCGCGACCAGTGCGTGCGGGTGCGCCGGCACGGGCGACCTCAGCGCATGCGGCACCGCGCGAGTGAACGTGGGCGCACCGTCAGTCGTGACGCAGCGCGACGATCGGGTCTTGGCGCGCGGCCTGACGTGCCGGGTAGAGCCCAAACACCAAGCCCGTGGCCGCGGCCACCAAGAACGCCACCACGATGGACCAGAGCGTGATGCTGGTGGGGAGGTTCACATCGCGCGGGAACATGGAGCCGATGAGTGGGGCCTTGGGCAGAAGCGGCACGGCCCAGCCGATGAGCAGGCTGCCGCCGACTCCGAGGGCGACGCCGACCAAGCCGCCGAGCGAACTGAGCACGCCGGTCTCGACGAGGAACTGCCAGACGATGTGGCGGCGCGTGGCCCCCAAGGCGCGGCGGATGCCGATCTCGCGCGTGCGCTCGGTGACGCTGGCGAGCATGATATTCATGATGCCGATGCCGCCCACGAGCAGCGAGATGCTGGCGATGGCGCCCAGCACCAGGTTCCACGTCATCGCGCTGCGACGGGCGTTCTCCAGCAGCTCGTACGGAACGATCATGGTCACGTCCGTCATCCCCGGGTGGCGCGTTTCGATCAGGCGCTGCGAGAGCCGAGAGTAATCCATGACTTGATCGCGGCTGGGCGTGCCCAGATAAATCTCGCTGATCTGCGTGGCGCTCCCCTGACGCGAGCCCGAGGAGGCGCGGATGACCACATCGCCGAAGCTCTCCTCGACGGTGGTGATGGGCAGGTGAAGATCGAAGTTGAGGTCGCGGCCCACCAGCGCGGCACCAGCGCCGCCGGAAAGGCCGACGGGCTTGAGCACGCCGACGATGCGGATCGCCTTCGCGTCGATGCGCAGGGTGTTGTCGAGCGGGTCGTCGAACGGAAAGAGCATCTTGGCGAGTTCGTGGCCGATGACGCCCACCGCGGCACGTCCGTCCATGTCGGCCTGGGTGAGGTAGCGGCCCCGCGCGATGGAGAGGCGGGCCGCGTCGAGGAACTCGGGCGTGGTGCCGTAGGCCTGGCTCACGCGGCGCTTCTCCTCGCGGCTGATCTCGCCGCCGCACTCTTTCAGCGGCACGATGGCCTCGGCCTCGGGGAAGTTCTCCTTCAATAGCTTGAGGTCGAGCCGCTCGAGGCCGTACTTGGAGATGAACGACATGCGCCCGCCCTGCTGGCTGCGGTTGTCGGGCGGTTTTTGGCTGCGGAAGATGATGTTCTTGGCGCCCAGCCGTTCGATCTGCTCCAGGGCCTGGCGCTTGGAGCCCTCGCCGATGCTCACCATGGCGATGACCGCCGCGACACCCAGGATGATGCCCAGCGCGGTGAGCGTGGAGCGGAGCTTGTGCCGGGCAAGGTTTGACAAGCCCAGCCGCATGATTTCGAGAAAGAACGCCATGGCTGCGAGAGTGTAGTGGCGGGGCCGGGAGGGGCTGCGGGGGACGCATCGAACACCGTGGCGGGCACGCCGACTTCGAGAGCACCGAAGGCGGGCGGGACACCCTCCCCACCAAACCGGACCTGGATGGCACGGACGGGAATACGCTGGCCCATGCCGCGTTGCCCGTGGGCCAAGAACGAGCTGGCGATTCGCTATCACGACCGCGAGTGGGGCGTGCCGGTGCATGACGACCGCGTGTTCTTTGAGTTCCTGATTCTCGAGGCCGCCCAGGCAGGGCTGAGTTGGGACACGGTGCTGCGGAAGCGCGAGCGGTATCGCGCCGTGTACGCGGGCTTTGACCCCGTGAAGGTGGCGAAGTTTGACGCGAAGAAGCGTGCCGCGCTGATCGCCGACAAGGGCGGGGCCGACGGCGTGACGATCGTGCGCAACCGGCTGAAGGTGGAGGCGTCGGTGTCGAACGCCAAGGCGTTCCTGAAGCTGCAAGCCGAGTTCGGTTCGTTCGATGCGTATGTGTGGGGATTCGTGGGCGGCAAGCCGATCGTGAACCGCTGGGCCGATCACAAGCAGATTCCTGCGACCACGCCGGTGTCGGATGCGCTGAGCAAGGACCTCAAACGCCGCGGCTTCCGCTTTGTGGGCTCAACGATTCTCTACGCCTTCATGCAGGCGACGGGGCTGGTGAACGACCATCTCGTTTCGTGCCCGCGGCACAGGGCGTGTAGGTGAAGTGCGCGGGGCGTGCCGCGCCGGCTTCGCTCGCGATGCTCGCGTAGCCGGGCACCAACCCTGGGCTCGCGTAGCCGGGAACCAAGCCCTCAGGCGTTGTCCAGCAACTCCACTGTCGTGAACGGCTTGCCGCTGAGCATTTCGAGGCTTGCGCCGCCGCCGGTGGAGACGTGGCTGAACTTGTCGGCCACGCAGAACGCCTCGGCCGCGGCGGCGGAGTCGCCCCCGCCGACGATGCTGATGGCCCCGGCGCGTGTGGCCTGGATCATCGCGTTCGCCACGGCCTTGGTGCCGGCGGCGAAGGCGGCCCACTCGAAGACACCCATCGGGCCGTTCCACACGATGGTTTTGGCCGCGCCCAGCACGCGTGCGTACGCGGCCTGCGTGGCGGGGCCGATGTCCAGGCCCATGAAGCCGTCGGCGATGTCGCCCGAGAACGTTCTCACCTCGCCGCCCGTCTCGGCGAACTTCGTGGAGCAGATGTGGTCGCTCGGCAGGTGCAGGTCGCACCCCTTGCTCTTGGCGAGCTCGGCCAGTCGCTTGGCCTCGGGCAGCTTGTCGCTCTCCACGCGGCTCGCACCCACCTTGGTTCCCAATGCCGCGAGGAAGGTGTATGCCATCGCCCCGCCGACGAGGATCGCGCTCGCCCTGGGAATGAGGTTCTCGATCAGACCGATCTTGTCGGAGACTTTGGCCCCGCCCAGCACCACCACGAAGGGCTTGGCGGGGCTGGCGAGCTTCACGCTGAGGTAGTCGAGTTCCTTCTGGAGAAGGAGCCCGGCGACGCGCGGCTTGCCGTGCATGGCCTTGGGCACGGCGAACATGCTGCCGTCTTCGCGGTGAGCCGTGCCGAAGGCATCGTTCACGTAGATGTCGCCGTAGCTCGCGAGCTTCGCGGCGTAGGCAGGCTCGCCCTTCTTCTCGCCCTTGGCGAAACGCACATTCTCAAGCAGCAGCGCCTCGCCTTTTTTCAGGGCCTTCACGGCGGCCTCTGCCGCGGCATCGGTGCAATCGTTGGATGGAAACTGCACGGGCCTGCCCAACAACTCGCTCAACCGAACCGCGACAGGCTTGAGCGTGAACTCGGCCTCGAAGCCCTTGCCCTCCGGGCGGCCGAGGTGCGACATGAGGACCAGTGAGCCGCCACGGTCGAGGACGGAACGGAGCGTGGGCAGGGCCTCACGGATCCGGCGGTCGTCGCCGATCTTGCCATCCTCGATCGGCACGTTGAAATCGACGCGGATGAGGACACGCTTGGAATCGACGGGGATGTTGGCGATGGTCTTCTTCATGAGTTCACCACTGGGCGGAAGCGCGGGCACAAAGACGCGATGTCGCGAAGAAATGCAACGGACCCAAGCCGGGCTGTCGCCATGCACGGCGGGCAGGACAGTCTGCTGGGCTCGGCCATGGTTGCCCCTCGCGCCTTCGCGTCGTTGTGTGATTCTCGCCTTCAGTGCCCGTTGCTGGACGGATCGGGCCGGATCAGCTTCTCCGCCGCGGCCTTGACCGATGCGGTGCCGTTGGCGTTCATCTGCTCGCGCAGCTTGCGCAGGCGCGCCGCCACCGATCCGTCGATCAACTGGTCGCCGATCTGGATCTTGATTCCGCCGATCATCTCAGGCTCGGTGTAGGAGTGCAGCACCGGCTCACGCCCCAGCGACTGCTGCAGGCGGGCCTTGAGCGCGGCGAGCTCGTCGGCGGGCACGGGCGCGGCGGTGTAGACATCGACCTCAACACGTCCGAATGAGAGCTGCACGAGCTGGTCGTACGCCGCGACCACGCCGGTGAGGCGGTCGAGGCGTGCGTTCTCGTTCAGCACAAGCAGGAAGTGCAGCACCAGCTCGCTGATGCGGCCCTGAAAGATGGCCCGCATGGCCCGCTCGCGGTCTTTGACGGCGACGATGCGCGAGGCAAGGAACTCGCCGAACTTGGCATCGGCGCGTGCCAGTTCCACCACGGCCTCGAGCTCATCGCCCGCCTCCTCGATCCGCGGTTGGTCGCCCTTGTCCTTGGCCATGTCGAACAGGCTGCGGGCGTAGATGTTGGCGAGCGCGTCGGGTTGGGTTTCGATGAGGGGCATGTGTGAGCAAAGGCAAGGAGGCACGGAGTCAGCAAGGCACGAAGACGCGGAATGAACCGAGGCTAGCAACAGGCGGGCAGGGGCGATCAGGCGCGTGCGCCCACGCCCTTCATTTCGGTGAGGCAATCGTTCACGAGCCGCTGCTGGTCGTGGCTGTTGATCTCACGCTGCAGAATCTTGCCCGCCACCATGGTCGCCAGGCTTGACGCTTCGCCGTAGATGTCTGCGAGAGCCTGCTTCTTTGCGCCCTCGATCTCGCGCATCACCTTGTCCTTGGCCGCGGCCATGTCGGCCTCGGTCTTGGCCTTCATCTCGTTGGCCACGGCGGTCGCGGCGGCCTTGGCCGCGTCAAGCTCCTTCTGGGCCTGGGCGCGTGCATCGGCGAGAGCACGCTCGTACCCCTCCAGCGCGCTCTTGGCTTGGGCCCGCGCGGCCTCGGCTGCCTCGATCTCGCTCTTGATCTTGTGCTCGCGGTCGGCCAAGCCCTTGGTGATCGCGGGCCACACCTTGGCCGAGAGGATTGCAAGCACCACGATGAACACCACCAGCGAGACGATCATGGGCACCAGGCCCTGCTCGATCGTGGGGAGCACGCCCGCCTTGGTGCCGTGCTCTTCGGCCGCGCCCGCCGCGGCGTGGCCGGCGTCTTGCGCGAACGCAGCAACGCCGGCGGCGAGAGGCGAGAGCACGGCGAGCAGGCGGAATGAGTTGGTCGTGAGGCTGGACATGATGGCGGGTCTCCGAACTCGTGGAAGCGGCAGAGGCAAGCCGGAAAGGCGGGAACAGAACCAAACGAGGCGATCGAACCAATGCGCCGGGCCACGCTCTCGCGTGGCTCGGGCGTTGTGAGTTACTTGATGAAGCCGACCAGCAGGCCCACCACAACCGCGAACAGCGCCGCACCTTCGACGAGCGCGGCGGTCAGGATCATGTTGGTGCCGATGGGGCCCTTGGCCTCGGGCTGGCGGGCGATGGACTCGACCGCGCCCTTGCCGATGAGGCCGATGCCGATGCCGCCACCGATGACGGCGAGCCCGGCGCCCACCGCGGCCAGACCCTGGCCGGTGGTGACACCCGCGCCTTCGGCGGCGTTGGCGGCGGCGGTGGTGGCCAGAACGGCCAGCGTGCCCAGAGCGAACTTCGTGATCTTCATGCGAAACACCTTTCTCTTTCGAAACGCTGCACAAGAAACCTCGGTGCCCGGCGACCGGCAAGCCGGATGCGCCTGGCGCGGCCCGTCTGCACCTCCCGCTCAGTGCGCATGGGCATGGGCGGGAGAATGAGCGTGCTCGTGGCCGTGGCCCTCATGATGCTCGTGCTCATCATGGTGGCTGAGTTGGGAAATGAACACGGTGGTCAGGAACATGAACACAAACGCCTGCAGGAAGGCGACGAACAACTCGAGAAAGTAGATGGCGATGGCGGAGACGACCGAGATGGCCGACACCGTGCCGCCCAGGGCGATGCCGCCGGCTGTCCACTGCGTGAGCATGCCCAGGCCCTGCACCGCGAACATGAAGAGCACGGCCACGAGGATGTGGCCGGCCGTCATGTTCGCGAACAAACGCAACGCGAGCGCCACGGGCTTGATCACCGTGCCCATGATCTCGATGGGCACCAGCAGGAGGGAGATCGGGAACTTTGTGCCCGCCGTGAGGTGGCTCAGATACCCGCCGATCCCCAGTTCCTTGATGCCGGCGAGGTTGATGACCAGCGCGGCAAGAATCGCCAGCGACGCTGTCACGAAGATGTTCTGCGTGGCCGTGGCCCCGAGCAGGCCCGAAAGCATGTGCTTGCCCGTCACCTTGTCAATGAGGTGGAACGCATCGGTGATGGGCACAAGGCCCAGCAGGTTGTTCACAAGGATGAAGAAGAAGACCGTCCACAGGAACGGCATGAAGCGGTCGGTGCGAGCGCCCAGCAGCGGGCGCACGCTGGTCTCGCGCAGGTAGATGCAGATCACCTCGATCATGTGCGAGAAGTGGCCCTTGGTCACGTAGCGGTCCGTGCCCTGGCTCTCGGGGCCGGTCTTGATCTTGGAGGCGGCGTACGACAGCACGACCAGCGTGATCAGGCCTGACAGGATCAGGTTGCCCACGTGAGCCGACCAGAGCCAGTAGCCCTTGTCGTTCACCCAATACGCCTGATTGACCACGTGGTCAACGGGGTTGCTCGCCGCGAGAAGCGGGATCATCGACACGATGCTCATGCACGCACTCCGCTCATACCGCTCGGCCGCGCGATCGCTTGGCCGTGCAGGCGATGGTTCACAAGAATGCCCCAGGCGGACTCGGCCACGAGGCACAGCAGGTTGCCGGCCAGAAACGCCGCCCAGAAGGCGCGTCCCTCGGCCGCAACCACGAAGTACAAGGTCAAGGCGAGGGTGAGCGACACCAGCGACCGCACCACGCCCGCCGCGACGATGCCGGGGGCGATGAAGTCAGCCGATTGCCGCAGCAGCCACGCCACCGTGACCAGCCCCGCGAGCGCTCCGCACGCCACCGTTGCCCCGGCGATCAGCACGGAGCGCAACGTGCTCTCCTGCTGCCAGCCAAGCAGGGAGCACAGGGCCATCGCCAGCAAGCACCCCGCCACAACGCCCGCCTGAAGGGCCAGGGCGAAGCCGCCCATTTGCGTTCCGCTGCGTGTTGATTGCGTCTGGAACGGCTTCATGCGGGATACCGACCAAGTGGCGAACCAGCCCATCGGGGCGTGGGGAGCCAAGCGTAGGTTCGTGGGTGCGCCGTGGCGAGTGCGAGAGCCCTTGGTCGGCCTCCGGGCCCGCTCAGGCGTCGGTGCGGTCGATGACGCGATACGTCTCGCGCTCGCCGCGCCCGCGAAGCGGATAGTCCTTGCGGAGCGGGTGGGCGGGGAACTCGGCCCACATGAGGATTCGCCGCAGGTCCGGATGGTTGCGGAAGCGGATGCCGAACATGTCGAACACCTCGCGCTCCATCCATTCCGCGCCCGGCCACAGGTCGCACACGCTTTCGAGACACAGCGCCGGATCCTCAACGATCCCCTCCGTGGGAATCGATGGGTCGAGGAACACCTTCACGAAAAACCGCTCGTCGCGGCCGTGCGAGTGCAGCAGATACGTCACGCCGAATCGGCCGATCGCCTTCGCCGGGTAGTCGAGATAGTCGATGCCGGCGATATCGGTGAGGAAGTTGTACGCCGCGCGTGAGTCGCTCTTCAGGAACGCCAGCACTTCGTGCATATCGCCGGGCTCGACGATCAGCGTGCTCTGCCCGCGAAACTCGGTGGCGCGAAAGCGCTTGGACGGAAACTGCTCCTTGAGCAGCGCGAACATCGGGTGGTCGAGCGTGGGCTTGGCCGAAGCGAGGGCGGAGCCGTTCGTGGCGGTCGTCATGGGCCAAGTCTAGTGGTTTGCCGCGCGTGCGGCGAGGGCGGCCACCTGCTCGTCGATCTCTTCGCCGACAAGCACCATTTGCGTGCCGTACGGCATACGCAATCGCCACCGTGCAATGAGCGCCGCGGCAGGAACCGCACCCCGGTGAATCGGAACGGGCAGAAGCGCGGGCGACGCGGCCGCGTCACCTTCGGTCTGGTCCGGGCCGGGTTGTGCCACGGTTGCGCGTGCAGGAACGCCCGCGAGCACGGCTCCCGCTTCGCCCGCGATCGCGGGCAGTGCGGCGAAGAGGCGGTCAAGGTGATCGTCGATGGTGGCGACCATGCTCGGCTCGATCATCGCGGCAACGTCTGGCAGTAACGCGAACGGAGAGCCCGCGCCGCGCTCGGCTGCGAACTTCAAGCATGCGCGCGGGTCGCTGAGCACGTGGCGTGCGTGCGTGCGGATGAGGAGCGTGCGCCCCGAATCAATCAACACCGGGGAGAGGCGATCGCACGCCGCGTGCAGAGCAGCCCACCCGCGCGGTCCCCACGTGAGCGGGTGTGCGTCGAACGGCTCATCTCCCAGACTGCCCGACCATGCAACGAGCCGCCCTTCGGGAACAGCGCGAAGCGCGGCCGCATCCAGCGTCTCACCTGCCGATCCCCCCCGCCCCCCCCCCCCCCCCCCCCCCCCCAAGGGTCGCTCCAGCATGGTCGCAGGCGCTTCTGTGCGCACACCCGCGCCATCAAGCCACTGAAGTAGGAAGGCACCCGAACCGGCCATCGTGCGGCCAGCGTAGGGCAGACACGCGGCCCGGCAAGGTCCGCACGAGATGACCGCCGGGCAACGAGCCCCAACCGCGCGAGGTGCGCTCAGCCGCACACCCCCACCGCTTGTGGCTGGTGAACTCCCGATCGCGTGGTCCGCGAAGTTACACGCTCGTTATGCGTGCAGTGACTCACCGATAACCGACTCACCTCGGTTTGTCGGCCCTGGATGTCGGCCGGTTCGATCCTCGCGGCTGGAGCGCTGCGTATCCCGACCATGCCCGCTTGCAAGGAGGCCGCACCATGCTCTCGTTCGCCCCCGCCGCGCTCCCCACTGTCGGCCCGCTCAACCTCTCGGCGTTGTTTGACCTTCTCTCCGCGAGCAGGGTGAGCGAAGCCGCTCCATTGGCACAGGGTCTCGAGGTTACGGCCAACACGAACCCGCTGCGCGAGCACGCCGTGAGCGCGATCATGGAGTTCAACCCCGGCGCCTCACGCCGCTATCTCGATCAGTTCAGCGATCGGGCCATTGAACGCTACCACAAGCACCTGGAGGCAAGCCGCCTGCCCCGCGGGCGCGGTGCCGCGTGGGTGCGTGAAACCAACGAACCAACTATCGCCGTCGTGGCCGCGTAGGCGCGGAGAGACTGTGCGAAGACTGCGTCCAGCGCACCCGGGTGTCAGTTCGCCACGAGCTTGTCGGACTGCTGCACAAACTTGTCGCCGCTCCACTGGCCGTCTTTGGTGACGGTGCCTGCCGCGGCGGCCTTGTCGAGCGCTTTGGCCTTGGCCTGGCGCGCCACCAAGTCCATGTGGGTGGTGAAATACTGCAACGCGCTGCCGCGGAACTGCTCGATGTTGGCGAACTTGTGCGAGTCCATGAACTTGGCAAGCCCCTCGCAGAGCGGCTTGGCCACCTCGTAGCCGTGGATCATCACGCCCGTACACACCTGGCAGGTGCTTGCGCCCAGCAGGATGAACTGTGCGGCATCCTCACCGGTCTCGATGCCGCCGATGCCGGAGAGTGACCGGCCGGGGAACTCGTCGCGAATGAGGCGAGCGCATTGCATCACCATCCGCAGCGCGATGGGCCGCACGGCCTTGCACGAGTAGCCGCCCGGAGTGGTGTAGCCCTCAACCGTCGGCTCGGGCCGCAGGGTCTTGAGGTCCACACCCATCACCGACAGGATCGTGTTGATTGCGCTCACGCCCTCGCACCCGGCGGCCAGCGCGGCACGGGCGGGGTCTTCGATGTTCGTGATGTTGGGGGTCATCTTCGCCCACACGGGAATCTTGCTCGCCTTGTTCACCCACCCGCACACTTGGGAGAGAACGTCGCAGTCCTGTCCCATGGCCGCGCCCATCTTCCGCTCGGGCAGGCCGTGCGGGCACGAGAAGTTCAACTCGAAGGCATCCACGCCTGCGGCCTGGCAGCGTTCGACGATCTCCACCCACGCATCCTTGTTGAACTCCTCCATGATCGACGCGATCAGGATGCCCTTGGGGTACTTGTCCTTCACGCGCTTGAACTCGTCGATCCACGTGTCGAAGGGTCGGTCGGAGATCAGCTCGATGTTCTGCCACCCGACGATCGTTTGGTTGCCCTGCGGCCCCACACGCATGCGCGCGTAGCGCGGCGCCACGTTGATCACCTTGCTCGCGTCAAGGCTGATGGTCTTGGCGATGACGGCGCCCCATCCCTCGTCAAACGCCTTGCAGATCACGTTGGCGTTCGTGCCGGGCGGGCCCGAACCGATCACGAAGGGATTGGGGAGCTTGAGGCCATCGACGGTCACGCTGAGGTCGGCCATGGGCAGGGTCTCTCATAGGCTGACGGGGCGTGCGCTCCGGCAGCGGGTGCGAATCAGGAACGCGGCAGCATACCAGAACGCCCGCCCCCGGCCACCGCCGGGCCCGGCCGGGCAAACGAACACGCGTGTTCGGGGTTTCGAAATGTGACGGTTGCCCCCTATTATCCGCTCGCACACGCTGCTCTGCGTCCGGCGTTCGTTCGTAGGTGCGTGTGGGTGGTGCTTCGCCGCGCCCTGGTGGCCCGGGTGGCGGGTTGGTTGAAAGGACGTTTGGAATGCGTCGAGCGAAAGTGAGCGTGATTGGCGCGGGCAACATCGGCGGCGAGTGCGCGCGGTCCATCGCCATGAAGGAACTGGCCGATGTGGTGCTGCTCGACATCCCCGTGAAGGACAGGCCCGAACTGCACCCGCCCAAGGGCAAGGCGCTCGACCTGGCTTGCTGCGGCCCGGTCGAGGACTTTGATGCCCGCATCACCGGCACGTTTGATTACAAGGACATCGAAGGGTCGGATGTGGTCGTCGTTACGGCCGGCGTGCCACGCAAGCCCGGCCAGAGCCGAGACGACCTTGTCAGCATCAACGCCGGGATCGTCAAGAGCGTGGGCGAGAACATCAAGAAGTACGCCCCGAACGCCATCGTCATCGTCGTGAGCAACCCGCTCGACGCGATGGTCTACGTCATGTGGAAGGCCACCGGCTTCCATCACAGCCGCATTCTCGGTCAGGCCGGCGCCCTCGACGTTGCCCGCTTCAAGGCCTTCCTCGGCATGAAGGTCGGCTGCTCGGTCGAGGACATCTCGGCACTGCTGCTGGGCGGCCACGGCGACGACATGGTCCCCCTCCCGCGCTTCACCAGCATCCACGGCATCCCCATCCAGATGCTGCTGCCCGCCGAGGTGATCAACGATTGTGTCCAGCGCGCCAAGACCGGCGGCGGAGATGTCGTGAAGCTGCTCGGCACCAGCGCCTGGTACGCCCCCTCGGCCGGCACCGTCCAGATGGTCGAAGCCATTCTCAAGGACAAGAAACGCATCATCCCTTGCGCGGCCTATTGCGAAGACGAGTTCGGTGTCGCCCCAGGCCAGAAGGGCAAGGGTTTGTTCGTGGGTGTGCCGGTTATCCTTGGCGAGAAGGGCGTGGAGAAGGTCATCCCCCTCCAGTTCACGGTCGATGAAAAGAGCCTGATGGACGAGTCCATTTCACACGTTCGTGATCTGGTTGGCATCGTCACGCGTATGTTCCCTGAGATGGCCTGACCGGCTGTTGTCGACATCCGCTTCTTTGAACGAGGTATCCGCCCATGCACTCCCGTCGCTCGTTGACCGTTGTCGCCCTGACCACCGCCGTGCTCATTCCCCTCGCGGGCTATGCGCAGGAGGCGGCCC
>FRDC01001961.1_pt4 | contig 35359 bp, 34 predicted proteins | sample 1106171 | NCBI WGS metagenome assembly FRDC01 (sample SAMEA3930566, study PRJEB13176) | freshwater metagenome | biome: Drinking water system; feature: drinking water; material: water | place: Singapore | collected 2014-12-20 | reverse complement strand
TGTCTCCGTTTCGTAAAAAACCAAAAAGCTTCAATAAAAAATCCACATAATCGACAGGCAATCCCGCACTTGTCAGTGCTTGCTTAAAGTCCATGGGTGAAATTTCTTGGTACGCAATTTCTCGCCCACTGACTTTTTGCAAAGCTTTAGCCGCTTCCGCATGATCCACAGCTTGTGCGCCAGTGAGATCAAAACTTTGTCGATCAAACTTATCGGCGGTCAGCAGTTTTGCTGCGACCGCGGCGATATCTCTTGCATCGATAAAGCTGACTTTCGCCTGACCGGCCGGAAGAATAAGCTTACCTTGTTCTTGAATTCCTTGTAGCCAAAAAGAATTAAAGTTTTGTAAAAACCAATTCGGTCGCAAGATGTTATAATTTAATCCTGACTTTTCGAGTTCAATTTCTGCGCGGCGAAATGCAGAGGACTCATCTTTATCAGCGCCAATGACGGTCATCATCACGACTTTTTTAAGACCACGTCGTTTCGCCTCCTGAATTAATGGTGAAAGCAGGGCATGTTGATCTGCATATCCTGGGGGAGTGAGGAAGAACGCCTTATCGACTCCTTCAAATCCATCACGAATGCCTTCTCCGGTGACTAAATTCATATGCACGAGTTCATCACTTGATTTGACCTTTTTGCTTGTCGTGGCACGAACGCGCACACCTTGTTTTTTAAATAAAGAAACCAGTTCGGTACCGACGGTACCACTAGCGCCAACCACTAAGATTAAGTCTTTCATATTGCTGCTCCTTACACTGTTAAGCTCACATAACAAGTATCGACGAAAGAAAGACTGTTGATTAGATGCATTTATTGAAATATATTGTTTCAAATAGGAAACAATATGGATATCGAACTTGTACATATATTCGTTAAAGTGGTGAAAACAGGCGGTTTCTCAAAGGCGGGCGAGGCTCTAAAAGTACCAAAATCGACGATCAGCAAGGCCGTCACTCGTTTAGAAGAAGAAACGGGGACGAAGCTTCTGTTAAGAACCACACGAAGCCAAACATTAACTGCTGCAGGCAAAGCTTTTTACGATAGTTGCGTGGGACCGATTCAGGCGATTGAAGACGCGCAGAAATCGCTTTCGGGTCAGGATAGTCTATTAACTGGAACAATAAAAATTACGGCTCCTGAAGATTTAGGCACAGAGGTTTTAGCTCCAGCGGCCGGTGATTTAATTCAGAAACATCCGGGATTAAACTTTGAACTTGTGTATACGGATGAGGTGATCGATTTAGTGAAAGACGGATTTGATTTGGCCGTTCGAATTGGGACACCCAAGGAAAGTCGGCTTAAATTTAAAAAAATCGGCGAAGTGCATTTGCACTTGGTGGCATCAGCGAAATATTTAAAGGCTCATCCCAAAATTCAAAAGCCAGAAGATTTGCAAAATCATACTTGTCTGAGTCTCGAACATAATATTAATCGCTGCCAGTGGAGTTTAAAATCTAAAACGTCATCTGTAAAAGTGACGATCAATCCGAGGATCGCGAGCAATCAAATGTCGAGCCTGATGAAGGCGGCTCTGGCCGATGCCGGAATCGCTTTGGTGCCGTCATTTCTTTGTCGACCGTATCTTGAATCGGGAGAACTCGTGCGAGTATTGCCACAATGGACTTCAATGGGTATGCCCGTGTCGTTGCTATCACCGCTTCCGTTTTCATCGTCTGCGCGCTTAAGAATGACCGCGGATTACTTTGTTGAAAAACTACAAATCGCTTTAGAAAGCAATTGATGCGGATCCGTTTTCATGGGTGCCAAAGCCCCTTAAGCCCTACGGACGAAAGTTCAGTGAATAGCTAAACAAATCTGGACCCATATAAGAAGCAGCTTGAAGAGCAATACGTTCAGCGCAAGCAGTCCTTTATACAAATCCCAGTTCTGCCGATAATGATCATAGTTGGTATGATGCATATCCGCCTCCCTTGTTTGTGAAGTTAACCCACAGACAGGGGCTTTGGCGGAGTTATCTAAGCAAAATCACAAGCCAATTCAATAAGCCGTAAAATCAATTTGAAAATAAAGTCATCCGTAATCTGGATACTCTTCCGTGACATAGGACTTAAAGTTCGATAGCTAATGTGCGCGTATGAAGATTCATTCTCTTGGTTTTCTAACCAATCTTATTTTCTCTCGTTTCTCAGGTTCTGTTGAAGACAAGGGATCGTACACGGTTATCAAAACTCCAAGCAATCCAGGTTATCACTGGGGCAATTACATTATTTTCGATCGTCCTCCGCGTGCAGGGGACGCAAAAGAATGGAAGAAGATCTTTGATAAGGAATTTGATTACTACAAAGAACCGCATCATTACGTCTTTGCTTGGGAAAATCACAAGGGAGAAGTTCAAGAATTTTTAGATGCAGGGTTTGAATCCGACACAGCCAGTGTATTGACTACCAAAATTTTAAATCCACCAGCACATGAAAATAAAAAAATTCAAATCAGAAAAATCTCAACAGATAAAGAATGGGCGCAGGTTTTAGAGCTACAAACACTGTGTGCGGATCCGAAACATCTGAATGATTATTATCATGAGTTTAAAGCGAAGCTCACGGCACAGTATCGTAAAATGTCAGAAGCAGGGCTTGGCCATTGGTTTGGTGCCTTTATTGGTGAACAATTGGTTGGAGATCTAGGCATTTTTCATGAGAATGGTATTGGTCGTTATCAAAATGTGGGTACTCATCCCGATTTTCGACGGCAAGGCATTTGTGGCACATTGGTCTATCAAGCGGGTTTGATTGCGCTTCGCGATTATAAAATTCAATACTTAGTGATGGAAGCCGATCCAGATTATCATGCCGCTCGCATTTATGAGTCTGTTGGATTCAAGCGAAGCGAAGAAAATTATGCCGTTAGTTGGTGGAAACGATAAAAGCTCATCTGAATGGCCCCATATTTAAATGGGGCCAAAAGACTATTTAGCTTTGAAGAGGGCCTTAATCTTAGGACTATATTCTTTAGAGAAAAAGGCTAAATAAATTTCGATGGCACCAAGTATGGCTCCCAAAATTAATCCATCGGGCGCTAAGAATAAATGTACTAAAAAAATGTTCAAAATAACTGGAGCCAATATGACGAGCGCCAATGGAACAAAGAATCCACTTAGCAAAAACAGGCCACAGATAATTTCGGTGCCCTTTAGCAGATAAAAGAAAAATCCTGTGGCCATCATTCCAGTAAAGAATTGAGCCATTGGTCCTTCCATTGGGGGTGGTGTCGTAAAGAAAAAGGCGATGCCAGAACCTACAAACACCAAACCCATTAATATGCGAGCAATCATAGTTGCGATTTTCATTAATCCTCCAGTCCGTTGAAATGATCTAAATCTATGGTGCTGGAATATTCTGCGCTGTGCAATACTTATCTGTGTCGATATAGACTCAGAGGCTTGACTCTATGAGGCCTCAGTCATAACCCTGGAATCCATAGTTCGATGATTACAGTGATACAATAGTTATTTATTTGAAAAATACAGTATGAAAATATCAGTCCAAGTAAAGTTGAATTCAAAAAAAGAAATGATCGAAAAATTGCCTGATGGTTCTTATTTGATCCGGATTCGGGTGCCTCCCGTTGAGGGGAAGGCCAATGAAAGAATTATTGAGATCTTGTCTGAACATTTGAATCGTCCTAAAACCTCGTTTCAATTGATTTCTGGGCATAAAGGCAAGAAGAAGATTTTTAATGTCGAATAGTAAATTGAGGACGTTACCGTATAATAGGACGAAAATTACGAGCATATGATCGCACGGTCAAAGGTGACGTGAAGTACCGTTTTGTGATCGATACAAAGACACTGTAAAAAGAATTACGCAGACAATTCTTATCCATTGGTTTTAAGCTGGTGTATGTCTTGCAGTTTTAAACTTATCCGGGGGATATATGAAGGTGTATCAAATTGGTACGGCAATAGTATTGGTTGCGGCTCTTGTTCTTGGATACCAAAATTGTGCTAAAAAAAGTTTTCAAAGTTCCAGTGGCTCTGGCAGTTTAGAGGACGAGATTTCGAATCTGACGAAATTGATTCATAATTTGAATGATGATTTAAGTTGTAATCAAGATGTTGATTGTAAAGTGTTAGGTCTTGGTAGTCGCCCTTGTGGCGGACCGGAAGACTTCTTGATCGTTTCGCAAGCGAATGAAAATTATAATGAACTACTTTCTTTAACCGATGAGCTAGAACAAAAAGCGAAAGACCAAAATATAAAAAATAATGTGGCCGGAACATGTGAAGCTTACATAGAACCTGTTGTTCGTTGTGTTTCCAATCTTTGTCAGGTGAATTAAAAAAAGTAAGCAATATTGAAAACGTCGAAACTTATCAATGTTGAGCTAATTTCAAATTCAATCAAATCACTGCGTCCAGAAAATTTTTGTTTCTGAAGGCCGGCAATTGATCCCGCTTCAAAATAGCCAATATTGACCATCCATGTACGATCATACCATTCAAATAACATCACGCTAATAATGCCCCCTAAGCCGGGACCCGAGTATTTTACTTGATCCATTTTTGTTTTATTGTCGCAATCGCCAGATTGCTTAGAGCTGCCATTGAGTTTTTTGGGGTTCGGAGTATAGAGCGAGCATTGAGAAAGAATGACGTCATAGCTGTACCAGCCTGCAGTTAAGCCAAGTGATGTTTTAAAAATTCTGGATTTATTTGAAATAGGATAGAATATTCCGTATTGATAGCCTCCCACAATCGCCCAAGTTTTAAAGTCAGCTGTAATGGCCCAATCCGCATTGTTATTGGCAAAGGTTTGTTCTGCTGGTGTTAAAAAATTATTATATAAAACCGATTTTTCTGCATTCACGGGATTCATGTTTTTACTTTCGTAAGGAAGCTCGTAATCGAAGAATATTTGTGAAAATGTGTATTTTCCATTTTTAGGGGGAAATGCGATCATAAATGGAAATTTACTTTGGCTATAGGGATCACTATCTCTTTGTGTGAGGTGAGTGCTTTTCACGGTGTGCTCTGCCAGATAGCTTCCACCACGAAATTTTAATCCCCATTTATCCGACTCGCTCGCTATAGCAGCATGTGTAGACAATAGAAAAGCAATGCCAAAAATTATAATTTGAAGTTGTAAACTCACTCATTTATCCCAGCACTAAGTTTTCAGGCCGTCAATCTTGTGAATGACTGGTTTAATTTAAGTATTGAGGATATGCGCCATAGAATCCATCGCGAGCCTAAAGTCTGCATTCTGCTTTAAAATCTGCATAAAAGGAAAATCAAGAATCTCAAAAACTTCACCATCATATCCTTCGAGTCGCAGATACATCTCTGTTGTTTGCACACGAAATAAGGGATCTAGCTTTTCACACATTTGTACAATTGCATCAGTGTCTGCCGAGTTTTCTCCAGCAATTTCGAGTATATTTTGTTGAGAAAATTCTTGGCGCATAAAATTAGAATGCAAGTAGCCAATCAATACCAACATAACGGTGCGCTTAAAGCCAAGGCGTTCTATTAAGCTCAACATGGCATCAAGATCTTCTTTGTCAGGATTCATATAGCAATTGTGAACCAAAAAATATTGATGCATCTCGGATGTCGCGTAAACGCAAGCTAAAGCATCTACTGTATTGGCGAAACTTTCGCAAAGGATCGCTTTTAATATTTTCTCTTCCTTGGTTTGTAAAAGTGTTTTTGCAAACAAGGAATCTGCAATGACATGGGCGGCTTCATGTAAATGATAACTTTCAGGTGGCTGAAGTTGCGCTGTTGTTAAAACATTGGGGCGTTGATTTTCGATCTCTTGAAGCATGCGAGCACTTGGTACGTAGGGAATATTTTTACTGACGATGATTTTATTTAACTCATGAAAGGGCAGAGATAAATATTGTGGCCAAGCCTCAGTGTAACGACAGCCTATTTGTAGTGCTGTTGCTTTTACGTTTCGATAAATTCGATTTTCGTTGATCAGAAAGGCATCACCCAGAATATCGGCATGCATGTTTTCGGCAGAATATGAATTGTGTAAAGCTAAAATTTCACTGATTAGAATGGCGTTCATGGACGCCACTCTAACAGTTAAGACTTAATTTTCAACCGCCAAAGGATCTAAGTTGACGTTAAGAACTAAATAACCAGGACGTTGAGGCCCATAATAGTTCGATATGTTTGCACTGACTTTAAATGAAGTGGAGACCATTTTGCCGCTTCTAAGCATAGCTAACTGACCAGGTTCCAAGACTTCATTTAATGGCATCACAAAGGTCATAAGGTTGCCGACAATATTTTTGTTGATCGGATTTTTAAAAATATTCCAGTCATAGCCCACAGGTGAATTTGCGCTATTGCGAACGGTCACATAATCCCCGGACTTAATTTTATCTCGGGACCATAGGTACTTTCCTTCGACCTGTTTACAGCTAAACGCAATCGCATAAAAACTGAGGACTAAGTTGGGGCCGACAACTTTCGCAATCGGAGCCTCAATGCCGAACCCTTGTAGGCCTTTCATCAAGGCATCATAGTTACAAACAGCACCTTGAGTGCCGACGTAGCGATCTAAGTTGTTGCCTATGGTCCCTTCTGGCATCTGGGCAATGGATTGGAAGTATTTTTGTTGTGAGACATCATAGAAAATATTGATCGCCCATTCATACTGACCGACGGCCTCATATCGATAAATATATTTATAGACATTATCTCCTGGAACTAATTTAGTTTTATCAAAACGAATTTCGGTGTGGCACACTTCAATATTGCTCAGCTCACCTTCACCAAGTTTCACCATTTTGCTATAAGGAAAAACTCCGCCGTAAGGGGCGACGCTTTCATCACAACGGCCATTGTGGAGCGGGCCATAGATGTTGGCCTCCATTTGGCCATCATGAAAAAAACAATCCACCATGTAAACCCGGTAGCTGAGTGAAACGTAATCGTTTGTTTCACTCAAAGTCACTTGGTCGATAGCGTTGAGTCTTGTGTGCCGTGCTCCATCGTGGCAAGTCGCTGGTATTTTCGGTGTAACAGTGGCTTCGGTACCACGAATTAAAAGACTTTCGCCGTAGGCGGTGAAACATCCAAAACTTAGAATCAGAAATATAATTTTATTCATTGAATCCCCCCGGACCACTGACAAGGAAACTAGTGCGGGCGGTCAATTTTGTCGTTGAAAAACTGAGCCTGCAGTAAAAACTACAGTTTGGCTCGGTGGGGCAGAGGGAAAATATGTAACGGATTCTTTTCAGATGAGTCTTTCTAGACCTTCACATGATTGCCAACGGAGGTTCCGTAAGGGCACATTATATGTGCGCATCATTGTTACCCCCTAGAAAAGCAGGTCTTCTTGGAAAATACAAAAACTCGTTGGAAGAAAATATTAGCTGTCGCCTGGCCCTTGATTTTGGCCAATAGCTTTTGGAATTTGCAGCTCACCATAGACCGCATATTTTTAGGGGCACTCTCGACAGAGGCTCTGGGTGCTGCGATGGCCGTCATGGGTGTGTTTTGGGTGCCGATGGCGTTACTGCAGCAGACATCGGGTTATGTGATTACTTTTGTGGCGCAGTATTTTGGCGCAAAAGAAAATCATAAAATCGGAGCCTGCATCTGGCAAGCCGTGTACGTAAGTGTTGTCGGTGGAATATTGTTTTTGGGTCTGAATTTTTGTTCAGAATGGTTTTTTGGTTTAATTGGACATTCGCCATCCATTCAAAAATTTGAAATAGAGTATTTTAATGCGGTTGCATTTTCCGCACTGCCAACGGCACTGGTTGCGGCTTTTAGCGGTTTCTTTACGGGCCTTGGAAATACTAAAGTTGTGTTGCGAATTAATTTTGTTGGACTCGTGTTGAATGCGTTTCTCGATTACGTCATGATTTTTGGTAAATGGGGTTTCCCAGCAATGGGGGTTGCGGGTGCTGGTTACGCAACTGCAATTGCAACATTTGGCTCTGCACTTTACGGCGCATATGTTGTTTTCAACAGTAACAATGATCGGCACTACAATGTGTTAAAAGATTGGATGCCTGATTTTGCTTTGGTGAAGCAGTTTTTGAAATACGGAATTCCAAGTGGCATGCAGTGGGCTTTTGAAGGTTTAGCTTTTACAGTGTTTTTGATTGTGATTGGTTATTATCCAAAAGGCGAGGCGGCTCTTGCGAGCAGCAGTATTGCGGTGACGATTTTGATGCTCGCTGTTTTGCCTAGCATGGGTGTTGCTCAGTCTGTCATGACTCTTGTTGGGCAATACTTGGGCGAGAAAAACCCGGCAGCAGCCGAACAAGTGACCCGCGATGGAATTAAAATTTCGCAAGTTTACATGGTGGCGATTGCACTTTCATTTGTGTTGATTCCTGAATTTTATATCTCTTGGTTTAAGAACGAAGAAAATATGGTGCTATGGACGGACGTAAGCATGTTGGCTTCTCAGTTGCTTATGATTGTCGCTGTTTTTTCATTACTGGATAGTGTTTATTTAAATATTTCTTTTGCTTTAAAAGGAGCCGGAGATACGCGGTTTATTTCCATGGTCGCGCTTCTTGTTCCATGGCCTTTGATGGTTTTACCTGCCTTTTTGGTCAAAGGTTTTGAGAATCCAGTCATCTGGGCTTGGTGTTTCTGTGCATTATATTCGTTGACCACAGTGATCATAGTTTATTTGCGCTTCAAGCATGGCCGTTGGAAAACAATGAGCGTGATTTCTTAGGTGCCTGCCACCTTGTTGGAAAGCGGCGCTTCCCAACAAGGTGGCAGGCACCTTTGGTTATTTCTTCATAAAGTGATGTTCATCACTAGAGCTGTTTGATCGCACTTGATTGAGGCTTTCGGTCTTCTCATTTAAATCAATGTACGCATAGACTTTGCCAAGTACATAATGTGGTACGAGAGGATTCGCACTTTCAATTGTGAGCTTTGTTTTGCCGTCATCAATCTTGATTCGATTTTTCTCAACGCTTCCGATCATTTTTCCGCCTTTGAAAGGCTTGTAGCTCATGTAAACAGTGCCCTGGTGAGTGCTGACGCTGTAATAAATATTATTCTCTGAGGCATTATCTAATCCTGTGGCCCACAAATTTCCTTTATTATCGTAAATCGTGAGACGACTGCTGCTGATAGGAAGTGCTCCGAGGTCTATGCCATCACCTTTGTTCTTCCAAAGATTTAAATCGAATAAAGCCACAACACGTTGTTTGTCGGTTTGGCTCACAATCCAAGAGACAGAACCGAAATTTTCAACATCGATGGTTTTCTCTTTTAAAAGTTTACCGAATTTGACATTTTGATCTTTGGCATCTTTTAGGTACTCAACAAAATCAAATTGTTTAATCTTGGCTTGTAAAACACCGTCTGGTGACACTTGCCATTCGTGTTCGAGGGCCACATCTGGTAAGCCTTTTTGTTTAAAGGACCAAACACTAGTAATGGGTTTATCACTACTGAAACGCCAAACACGTTCTTCATTTCCTAAAAACTGTAATCGTTTGCCTGTGGAATCGAAAACAAGAATGCGACCGCGAATTTCAAATTGATAGCGCAACTTTTCTGCCGGAATTAATTTGCCTTCTGTATCAGATTGTCCAAAGTCTCGACTTTGGGCAAACACGATCGAATTCATAAAAACTAAAATTAATAATAATGCTTTCATAAAACCTTCTATTGAATAAAGAGTTAATATTTTCAAAAGAGCTCTTTAGTTATTATTGGTGTAAATGTATTCAATGGTTGCATCATCCGAAGAAATAATTTTTTCGGGTTTATGTTCTGGTTGATAAAACGCAAAAGCTCCAACAATAAAACCAACAGATGCAGCTACAGCAAGTTGTAGCCACGGTGTATTTTTTCTTTTCTTCAACAAATACTGACGATTGGCTAAAGCTGCTTGCCATTGGTGAACCACTTGTGACCCGGGCCCTTGATCCAATAAAGCTCTTATTTTTTTTAAATCTTGATCTTCATTCATATGGACTCCCATACGTTACTTAATTTTATCTTTAATTGTTCTTTTGCTCGGTGCACATGACTTTTAACAGTGCCTAATGGAATTTCTAAAATCAAAGCGATTTCATCTAATTTTAAATCTTCATCCAGAATCAGCCAGAGCACGTCTTGTTGAGCTTCCGTCAGCTCACCAATGGCTGCGCGTAATGCGGTTGTATATTGTTGAGTTTGCATGTCGCTTTCGATTTTTTCTTCATCAGCAACTGCAACTGATTCTAAGTCCAGCATCAGCTCGGGGTGTCTTTTCCGCTGCTCAAGTGCGACAAAGCGAGCAATCCCAAATGCAAATTGATCGAGGCGACCTTTGTTGGGATTGTACTCTCCGAATTCAGCCTTTTCGAGTAACCGTAACAGAGTTTCCTGGGTCATATCAGCAGCTTGGGCGATAAATCCTCGTCTTCGAAAGTAATTATAAAGCCGTGGCCCAAGTAACGCGGCAACGGCATTCCAGTCTATTTCAATGGCCATAATCAGATATTGGTCGATGATAGCGAAAGGTTGCAATATTTTACTTTTTTTATCGTTAGTGCCAACATAAAGGCATGCGCATCCTTATTTTGTTGATACTAGGTCTGACGATTGTACCGCGAAATGTGTGGGCTGAAGAGTCGCCTGCAGTGGCTCCGTTTTATTATCACATCACAACTCCTGCACGTACTTTAAGTCCTTGGGAATTTGCGTATGAACCGTTTCCTGGGGTTTCTGGAACAGCGTTATTTTTGTATAATAGTTTATCTGTTGGAGTAACGAATTGGTTGCAGGTTGGTTTTGTTCCATTGTTTACATTGCTGCCGGATCACCGGTTCAACGCCAACTTTAAAGCCAATGTCATAAAAGAAAAGTATTTTCAACTTGGTGTGGGGTATTCGCATTTTTCTATACGGCTTCAAGGCAGTGATTACATTCAGGAAGACAATGGTTCACGCACCTATCAGCCACGGGCTGATTTGGGATTTGCATTCTTGGCTGCAAATTATCGAGATCCATCGAGCCGATTCAGTTGGGGGCTTAATTATTCGTACCTGATTCCAACTTCAAACTCGAAGTTGGTCGAAAAAGTATTGCGAGAGCAAACTGAGAAGAAACGTGAATGGGCTTTAGACTTAAGTTATCAGTATCTTTCCAATCTTTACCTTACGTTCGGCATTGGTATGCTGCGAGCGGAAACTTTCGAATTGCAATCGCCATTTAGTTTTGGCTACGGCGTATCCGTTACAGTATTACGCGACACGAATTGGTTTCGCCGTATTACCGGTGGAATTCATTATTCTCCAAGTATAGATGATATCAAGCTTTTGCTTTCATTTGATTTGTGAGCTGACACAAACACGTTTAACAGTCACTTTGGCATCTTCCGAGTAAAGACCGATACGGCCGCTTTGATTAAAAAGCTTTTTGTTTTCGTCCGCACTGTCTAAATCATTCCAATCAAAAACTTTTTTTCCATCAAAAAGTACAGTAAGAATAGAACTTTTTCTAATTAACTCTAGGGTGTGCCATTTATTAAACTGAGCTTTTGGTCGTTCACTGGTTTTTAAAAATGTTTGATCAACTAAACCCGAGGCCCGTCCTAGTTCCATGCCGTTTGGTTTTGCAATAATATAATTCGTTACTTTCGTTTGTTGTGGTCCTTGTTGATATTGGAAAAGAATCCAAAACAGCTCCCAAGGATTTGGAGGAGTTTCGCGAAGAGCTTGTTCATTGCGATATTCGACAAACAGATCAAAATCACCAGCAGGCAAAATTAAATTGGATAACACAAGACTCGCATGAGTGCTTTGTGGGCTACGCGCAGATTTTGGCTCCATATGAATCTGGCCATCTTTGTAGGTTACACGACCGAATCCTTCATACTCTATTTTCCAATTTTGCTGAGTTAGTGGCAGCTCAGTTGTTCCCTCGGGGCAGCCATGCTTTTGCAAAGTCACACATCCCGCACATAAAAATAATGTGCAAAAAAGTGTTAAATTTTTAAACAAAAAAAGCGGATTCATCATCCGCTTTTTCGGGTTCTAAACCAGAATACTGGTTACGATCTTTGTCTAGTTCTTACTTTCGAGAGTTTTCAAAACGCTCTCGGATTGCAGCTTCAGTTGAGGGCTTTCCAATCGGACTGAAACCTGAATCTCCGATTCCTGATCGATGTGGATCAACGGCCACATCCCAAAAGTAGACTCCACCAAACCATGGCCACTTGGCATCCCAGAAGGCCTGAAAGTAAGCCTCATAAGCAGCCGTTTGATGCGGAATATTTAATGTGACGTTTGGATTGTCATAATTGAATGGATCGATAAATCCATTTTCAGCAGAGCGATAACCAATCTCTTTGAAGTATAAAAGTTTTTCGACTTCTGTAATCAAAGAAATTTCGTTCCAGGCATTACCCAATTGAGTCGCATAAGAATCTGCACGTTGCTTTAATAGTGCCACGAGCTCAGCTTGATCCTTTGGAATTTTAGCATCACGACTCGCTAAACTTCGGTACATATCAATACCGACGGCATCAAGTTCTTTCCAAAAGGCAACAAGATCTAACCAGATTTGCTTTTCTTCTGGATTGCTTGGATCTGCTAAATCCACAATGCGATAACGCCAACGCTCCATTTCTCCACCGGATTTTTCAAAACCACTTTCTGTGTTTGAATCGTCCGTAAAGTTGATGTCATACATGATTTTAGCGCGAGGGAGCTTTGTTTTGACATAGCGAAGTAGTGCCAGCCAGCGTCCAGGAAATCCATACGGATATTCTTTCCACTGATCTTCAATACCGACTGTCATGCTGTAAAGCTCAGCGCCAATCGTAAAGAAGTCAGCCTTTCCGACATTGGCAATCGTGATATAGCTGTCGAGGTATGTGCGGAAACTATCAAACCAACGATTGGGATCCGAAGGTTGAATATTTCCATGCCACCAGAGCTTCATTTTTCCATCGGGCTGCTTTTCAAAGTAAGGAAACTCACCGCCGGGTCCCACAACAAAAAAGATTGGACGTACACCAACCGTCATTCCTTGCTCTTTTATGTACTTAATTAATCGAATCATGCGCTTTGCTTCTTCTGCTCGGTCAGAAGGCTTTGTAACCGGGATCAGATCATTGCCGCGCCCAGTGATCATTGTTGCGCGCACATTCAGTTCGATGTGTTTGCCGCCCACGGCTTTTACATTGTCGACCGCGAGCTGCGCATCAGTTTTAGCGCCAGTCGGATTGGCGTCGTAAACATAGCCATCGGATTCAGTTAAGTTAAAGCCACCATTTTGCGCAGCTGCATTGAGGCTCACTAAAGCCCCAAGTAGTACGAAAAAAACTTTCAGCTGTTTCATTGTGTAAACCTCCTCGTTTCATTATTAATTTTTTTAAAAACAAATTCTTTGGTCATGACACCTTTGCCGCCAACGATCATAACTCCGCGAAGTTCGTTGTTAATCAGGGCGCCGCGCAGGTGATTCCAGTTCAGAGAAAACATTTGGCCCGTCGTGAGACTGTAAGTGTTGTCGATCACTTTTCCGCCAATGCCGTAGTCAACAAAAGCTTTAATTTTTCCGTCTGGATAATAAATATTTAAGCGTCCCAAGATATAACCGGGGAAAACGGTGATATCCAAAGTACAATTGATGATATCGCCATCCAGATATTCAATTTGGCCGGCAAAACGACCGCTAGTCACGAGAGGCTGGCCGGGCGTCATTTTATAAACGGGTAGCTCACTTGTTTTGCGGCCCGAAAAAGTACGAAGGGTACTGAAGGATTGGAAATCTTGAATCTGGATATTTCCTTTGTCATCAATATCAAAACGAGCAGTAAAGTTATGAATGGCGCTATTATCCGGTTCTCGCTCAGAGGCCAAAAACCCACCATTGACGAAGTCTGAAGTTAAATTCAAATAACTTTTGAATGTGGAGTGCTCTTCGTTACCAATGGCTGCAAAGTAGACGCTTTTACGAGCTTGAATAATTGTAAACTGCCAACGCTTTCCATCGGGTTCGACAACAGAGTACTGTCCTTCGATATTGAAAAGGGCCGCATTGGCAGGAAGTAAAATTCTTTGAACATAAGCGGTAAAATCGCGAACATCTTGCTCAAAGCCAAGTTCTTCCAGCTTCGCAATAATAAGTCGCGCGACTCGACTGTATTCTTGTATATAATCTGCTGGTGGAGCCGCTTGCTGACCCATTAAATTTTGCGTTAATGTGCGCACGCTTCGAGGCATTAGCAGTGTCAAAGCATTTTCAAATTCACCCTCGTGAAAAGTGACTGAAAGAGTCATCATTCTAAAGAGCAGTTCTGCAACAGTGTCTGAGAGGCTGCTAAAGATGGATGTGCCCAGTTCATCTGTAAAAAGCAGCATGCGCTTTTGCAGTGTGACTAAGCGGCTCATGTAAACATGAGAATCCAATTTGTTATTCTCTTTGAGAACCACAATTTTATTGTTCAACCAATCCATAGCCGAGCTAAAGCCTGAGCTATTCGAAAGTTTTCCGATCCAAAAATCAATTTGCTCTTCTGTGAGTCCATTGGGTTGACTGATATATTTTACGGCAAGATCCGAAAGTATGCGTCTGAAGTTACTATCCAGCCCTGGGCTATTGGGTAAAGTTTGGTTAAACTGTAATCTTAGAGCTTCGATATTATTTGTAGCTGTCATGAGGATTGCTTGATTGTTTTCTGGTCGCAACATGCTTTCAATTGAATCAGAAAAGCGGAACGCAAGATCGAAGTTGGCGAAGCGAGCGAAGAAGAGCAATTGTTCTTGTGGCAGGAAGCGCACATCAAGCCATTTAATGGCCGCACTGAACATATATTCACCGATACGTGGGACGGCACGGGGGTAGATCTCATCAAGCTTGAATTTATCAGATAGCACTTGCAGTTCCGGAAGAATGCGCATGTATTTATTTAAATCATCCAGTGTTGTGAACTCAGGGATGTACTTTTCAATCATAAATACGACTTCGCGTAATTGTATGCGCCCTTGTTCCGCTTGCTTCACAAGATCCTGAGGTGGAGGTAGTTGCTGGCCCGCAAATGTCGGGGCGGAGCAAAGTAAAATTGTGAATAGTAAAATGAATCTCATCTCGACTCCTTTAGAGAAAGAGTTTCTTTTCTTTTTGGCAAGGTCCACCGACGGTTAACTTCGTCTACAGTGATGAAGCGATAGCCCATACCCTTGATTCCACTGAGCAGCTTGCGCAAGTCAGTGGGGTCTCCAGGATATTGGCCGCGCCCCCCGTTTTCCAAAATATCCAGTAATGCTGGATGATAAAATAACGAGGCCCATGTATCACGAAGGACTAAGTTTCTTTGCGCATCCTCAAGCATTGTATCAATCGATCGGGCAGTTACAACAAACTTACTAAGAAATGGTTGCGAGTTTCCTAGGTTTTCTGGAATCAATCGTTGCCCGTAAATATCTCCAAAAATCAAATACGGAAACATTTGTCCGCTCCAGGGACCGAAGGTTTCAACTTTTAAGTCTTTGAAGGCCTCGATGCGCTTACTAATGTTGCTAGTTGGAGAGCTCATGAGAACGTCTGCCGAAGCGGGCGGAAGATTTTGTGCTTTATAATCGTAGTAAATTACACGCCCGACATTCCATTCGAAAATTCGACCAAAAATTAAGTAATCAAGGGGAGACGCCTGATAATGTGGAGTTAGCCAGGCTTGGACTTGAACATTTCCTTTGTTAAGCGAATAGGCCCCATCTTCCATTCGATTGAGAACCCAAGAGGGACTATCTTTTGGAACAGGCTTGTTGTTGATGGCGTCCCAGAATTCAAAATCATCAGTCGATATTCCATCGTATGGATTGCGCATATCTTCGTACTGGTGAGTGACTCCGTGCCAAATAAATCGATGGCCGTCCTGATGCATCTGGTAAAGCATTGATAAAAAGCTGGGCGAACTTTCCATGGGTAGAAAATAGGCGTCGCTGATGTATTCGTGAAGTGGATCATTATAAATAGGCACAAGTGAAACACTGGCTTTGACGTCCATTTCACGGAGAACGTTCATCACGTCATAAGTATAAGGCTGCGAAATCAAAGGAAATACATCCTCAATTCTTAAGAAAGCAATCTTTTCGTTGTGCATCGGCTTTTCGTTTAAAACATCAAACAGCAAATCGGCGACAATCAAAAAACGGTCCGCTTCGTGCATAAAGCTAAAAGGCACATCGGCGATATAAAATTTATTTTTGCTACGAATGATGTAAGGAATTTTTTCGTTGGTTCCGTTATGAATCAGTTCAGAGATGATTTCCGTCGACGACTCTTTGCTTTTCTTTAAAACTATATTTTCAAACGGAGCAAGAAACACACCCGGCGTAATGGCGCTGAATTCTCCGTACTTTCTAAAGCGTTCGCCCTTGTAGGTGGCATATTTGAAAAAGGTGGGACGATCTCTTTCATCTTTCAACTCTGTATTGAGTTTTGTGAGTCCACGGTAACTATATCCAAAGATGTTTTCAAAATAATCAATGCCTGGCTTCCAAATGGAATAGCCCATCCACACAACGCTTTTTGTTGTGGAGGCATAATCTTCAAAAAATTCTTTAGGAATTTCATTCTCGAAGTAAGAGCCCACATAAAAGCTGGCCTTACATCGGTCTAAATCCCCTTTCTTGTATTCTTCAATTGGTCCCGTGATTTGTTGGTACTTTGGAAAGTGAGCTAATAGATTTTGTAAAAAAATCGAATAAGTACGACCCATCCAATAAGCGGGATCTTTCGATTGGTCATAAAAAATTTGAATGCAAGTGTCTGGCGTAAAATCATGTCGAGCAACGGCCGAAGTCACTGCTGATGGTATGAAGAGAAGTGTCGTGATCACAAGAAGCAAGATATTTTTCATATCACCGGCTCCTCAGCGGAAGCTTTTGAAATCGATGGCTGTTCGGCCGAATGTTCAATCATAAACAGTTGCTTTTGTTCAAGGGCGGCGCTGGCGGGCAAAAGAATGCCAAAGTCGAGAGGAAGCTCGTGTTGAGTTTTCACCCACTTAGGCTGTACCCCTTTGAATTCAGCGATGCGGTAGTCCCTCCATGCGCAAAACGTGGCCATCACATTAATGACGTTTGCTAATGGCCACCGAAGTGGAGCAAGAAAAGCCTGAGAGGTCGTGGCCACCGTCTTAACTGCCAACATACGCTGCAAGATTCGAAAAGTAAAATTAAATAGGTTAAAGCCGATGAGCAATTGAAGAAGTAAATGAGAGTTGTTTGTTAAGAATGTGTGAACATCCCAAATGCCACAAAGAAAAAGTAACAAAATAACTGTAGCGCATGAGATCAGAATTGCATTCAAAAAACCACGACGATCTCTCCATAAAAAATAACGGTGCCACAGCGATCCGGTCCAACCCAAATTCTTTAAACCTTGAAAGCAAATGCCAATGCACCAACGTGTTTTTTGTCGAACAGAAGAGCGAAATCGTTTTGGAAAGTATTCTCGAGTGGCAATGAAGTCTCGATGGCCCGATGGGAGTTCACGGAAATAACACAAAAGCAAAGAGCGAAACCCAAGAATATGGGCCGCATTGCCGATGTGATAATCTTCCGTCAGAGTGTCTTCTTTTAAGAGGGAGCCGTGCTGCTGGTCCATAAGTGTAAGTGCGAGTTGGCGCGAGAGCGCTGTACCTGTTCCTGCAGAAGGAACGGCCTGCTTCATGTTCGATCGTAAAATCATTTCTTTTGTATGGTGTTCAGCAAATTCATCGATATAAGTGCCGGCAACAAACTCTGTTTTCGGTACATCAAAAGAGTAAACCGGGATTTGGATAAAGTCCGCACCTTTCATAAAGTAATTGATCAACTTCAAAGATAAAGGATGAATCACGTCTTCAGAATCATGCAGCATAAAAATATCAAAACGAAACCCAAGTTGCTGCTCTTTTAGCAAGATAGCGCGTGCGCACTCATTCATCATTTGGCCTTTTGATGTCGGGCCATTTAAAGAATTCGTAACGGCAATCACCTGCGGATAACGGCTTGCCAGTTTGTGGGCCAGTTCCGATGTGGCCGTGTCATTGGGGTAAACTCCTATAAAGAAGAAGTAGTTTCGATATTGGATTTGACTTAAATTACCCACGATCATCCGCTCAAGAACTTCGTGCTCGTGCCAGTTGGCAATCATAATTGCGATTCGTTGTTCTGGGTGAGTATCAAGAGTTTTGAGCAAAGAATCTGTTAATTTTTTTGGTTTTGCGTTTTTAAAAAAAGCAAGTACATCAATCAACAGATCATCCAATGCAAATAAAGAAATCATCACCACAGTGAAGATGATGAACACGGAAATAAATGAGACGTGTTCAAACACCTGTGGCACTAGAACTCTCCTTGTATAACGAAGAGGCCTTCCCAGCGTTTGTCAATCATAGGTGCAATAGTTTTTCTGTTGTAAACATGGAGTCCGATCGCAAGTGATGCAGACGGTGCCCAAAGCAAACGTGCTCCTGGACGTAATTCAGTTGCACTTTGACCGAGGTCCAGTGAGTGGCTGACACGTGCCCAGAGTTGTATCATTGGATCGAAATAAAAATTATGAGGAAGTCTTACGCGATAACCAAAGCGTGTCCACAAAGTCGTGACAGGGGTTTTATCTATTCGAGGAATCAAAATACTTTCTCCATATGATTCAAGAAAAAGTTTTGAGTTCCACTCACGCCAATCTCCAAATATAAAACCAAAACGTCCCTCGGAGATTGCGGACGAGGTGTTGTTATAGACGAGGCGCTGCTCTGCTAACAATTGAAACTGCTGTTGGGGGCCGAAGAAATAAAGTAGGCCTGCTGTGGGCCCATAGCTAAATGGATTTTTATAAACGCCAACAAAAGGTTGCAATGCAGATTTGCTAAAGGGATGAAAGCGCAATCGTGTTTCAGATAAAATGTTTTGTTTCTGTTCTTCGGACTTGAGGCTTTCCGAGTAAAGCTTCACTGCTGGGGCATAGGTAGTCGAATGTGCAGAACAACTAATACCAATTATAAAAAAAAGCCACGTCAGCACAATTCCCCCAACGAGAACCTCGCAGAAATTTGGTGATAAATCAATTGTTGAAATATTTTAACATTCTTAACTTGTTTATTTTCAGAATTGGTCTCAATATGCGGGTGTAGTTGGGGGACTACAGACAGCATTCTGCTGTACGTTTTGTCTCATAATTACATGGTGTGGGGCAAAATGCGTTTGTTGGTTTTACTGGGTACAAGACCCGAAGCAATTAAAATGGCACCTGTCATTTTAGAGCTTAAAAAGTATAGCCATTTTCAGGTCGAAGTTGTGTCGACAGGTCAGCATTCTGAAATGCTAAAACCCATCCTTCATTTTTTTAATATTCAACCAGATGTCGACTTGCAGTTAATGCGCCCAGGGCAATCACTTGTCGACATTACGACACAAGTGATGCTGGGACTGAATAAGCATTATCCGGAAGACAATGTCTCAGGTATTTTAGTGCAAGGGGATACGGCGTCTTGCATGGCCGCGTCTGTCTGGGCGTTTCTAAGAAAGATACCTGTGTTTCACGTGGAAGCGGGACTGAGAACCGGTGATATGCGTGCACCTTGGCCCGAAGAATTCAATCGAAGAGTGACATCTGTAGCAACAGATTTACATTTTGCCCCTACTCCACAAGCGGAAGCGAATTTGATAGCGGAAGGCATTGATGAAAATAGTATTTTTATGGTGGGCAATACAGTTGTGGATGCATTGTTAACGGTGTCTAAGAAGATCAATCAAAACCCACAATTACAGAGGGAAATGGATGGGTTATTTCCGTTCTTAGATGCTAACAAAAAAATGATATTGGCAACCGTTCATCGAAGAGAAAATTTTGGACAAGGATTAAGGGATGTTTTTACAGCCTTCAAGCGCTTGTCTATGAGAGAAGATGTACAAATTGTGTTGCCATTACACCTAAATCCGAATGTGCGTGCGGCGGCTGAGGTATTAAAAGGATCGAAAGTGCATCTTATTGAACCGCAATCTTACATACCCTTCGTTTATTTGATGAAGAGATCTTCACTTATATTAACGGATTCGGGTGGCATTCAAGAAGAAGCACCGTATTTATCTAAGCCAGTGTTAGTTCTGCGTGAATCAACAGAGCGACCAGAGTCTTTAGCGGATGGTGCGTGTCAGTTGATCGGAACCGATACAGATAAAATTGTAAAAGCTGCAGACCGTATATTAAATGGAGAAGAAAAAATTTCCTTCGCGGGCAGTCGGCCTTATGGGAGCGGAGATTCCGCACAAAAAATCGTTCAGGTGCTACATCAGTTTTATACGAAAATGTATTTGGTAAAACAGCCGGTCGGAGTTGCTACGGCTCCGACTTCCATTTAAAAATCTTCAATAAATAAAATAAACTCGGAAAAATAAAAACACTGCCAACAACAAGAGCAAGAGTTAGTTGTCGCAGCGTGGATTCTGGGGCAGCAGCAGTAAAAAAAGTAAGCGATCCCGCTTTGTCGAGTAAAGCATTCGGTGCATAAATCGAATACCAGCCGAATAAAATAAATGAAATCTGGCCGGCCGCGAGGACGCGCAATAAATATATGCGCTTGCTTTTGGCGACAGACCAAAGTGCTAGAAAAAATAATGTCGCGGATACAAGACAAATAAGGGCCAATGGATTTTCAAAAAAACGTCCAACTAAATTTCCTTGTTCAAGATAAGAGGCTAAAAATACAAGAGCACCATTGAGGATAACACAGACATTTAAGGTGAGTGCTCGACGCAAAAAATAGCGCTTCATAGCAGGATCTTCGGTTTCTCCGATCAAGTAAATGCTGGCCAGATACGAAAAAATAGAAACGACAAAGAGTCCCATGGCGAGTTGAAATGCTCCGAGCCAAGGTAAGATGTAAGCTTCTATAAAATTTGTACTGGTCGAATTTATATCACCATGAAAAATACTTCCGGCTATAATCCCGAGCCAAAGACTTGTCCACAAACTCGAGAGGCCAAACAAGGTGGTATAAAGTTTTTGCGAGTGCGGCTCTTGAATCGGGTCATAGTGGCGAAACGTAAATACGGCCCCACGAATCACTATGCCCATCAGTAAGGCAACCATTGGTATATGTAAGCTTGTCATCAATGTTAAAAAAACTTTTGGAAAGCCCATAAATAGAATCACAACAACAATAATCAGCCACATATGGTTGGCTTCCCATACGGGTCCCATCGCGCGGTTAATAAGGTGCTTTTGTTTTTCACGAAATTTTCCTGAATGCAGTAGCTCCAAAATACCTGCTCCGTAGTCGGCACCACCAAGTACAACATATAAAAGCAAAGAGGCACCGATGAAAAATAATAAAACATAAATCATTTATTCACCTGCCTGTTTTTCAGCGACCTGCATTTGCCGACGTAACAACCATGCTGTGGTAAAGCCCAGTATCAAATAAAGAAATAAGAATAAATAAAAGTGATAGCGCATACCGGGAACAGGTGTAAGTGCATCTTTTGTTTTTAAGAATCCATAAATTATCCAAGGTTGTCGTCCAACCTCAGTCACGATCCATCCTGATTCAACGGCAATAAGGCCAAGCGGAATACAGCAAACTAATAGTTGCAGAAATTTTTGTGGAAAATAATTTTTCTTAAGAAAATAAAAATAGAGTAACCCAATCAGCGCGAGTAAAGTTCCAATTGCAACCATCACTTGAAATGCGACGTGCACGACCGGAACAGAGGGCCATTCATCTTTAGGAAATTGATCAAGTCCTTTGACTTCCGCCGAAAACGAATCAAACGCCAAAAAGCTTAATGCACCAGGAATTGGAATTCCATAATTCATCGTTTCCTTTTCCATATCTGGAAATCCGCCAATATACAGAGGGGCGTAAGTACTGGTTTTAAAATGCCCTTCCATTGCAGCTAATTTTGCGGGTTGAAGGCGAGCCACTCGTTGTGCAGAAAAATGACCAACCAGCGGCTGGATTATGGAGGCTGCGGCACCAATCGTCATGGCAATCTTCATTGCGGAAAGGTTCAGTTTTTGTGCGCGACCTTTTAAATAAAAATAAGCATGCACACCCGCAACAGCAATGCCGACGGCTTGCAGTGCGGCCACTTGCATATGTAATGTTTGATGAAGCCACGCGGGATTGAACATGGCCTTGATTGGGTCAATATTAACCGCTTCGCCGTTGACCCAATCAAAACCTGTCGGAGTATTCATCCAACTGTTGGCAGCGACAACGAAAATTCCAGAGGCAAAACCCGCAACGCCCACCACGAGCCCAGTGAACCAGTGCACCCATGGATGCATGCGATTCCAGCCATACAGAAATAATCCGATCGCAACGGCTTCGAGGAAAAAAGCAGTTCCCTCCCACGAAAATGGCATGCCGATGATGGGGCCGGCGTATTTCATAAAACCGGGCCAAAGTAGACCGAGCTCGAAAGAGAGGACGGTTCCGGAAACTGCACCTATAGCAAATAAAATGGCGACACCCTTCATCCACATTTTTGTAAGAATCAAAAATTCTTCATTTTTTGTTTTCAAATATTGGTAGTGGGCGATCGACATTAAAAATGGCATCGTCATACCAATGCAGGCGAAGATAATGTGAAAGCCGAGTGAAAAACCCATTGTGGATCGTGCTGCGAGTAAGTCGTCCATGCAGGCAATATGCCACGGAAAAACAGTTGGAGAAATACTTTTGTAGAGAGCAGTGGACGGCTGCGACAAAAGCGGTTTAAGATTGAGTCAGATGAGGTTTAAAATGTTGATAACGCGCATATTCGCTTTGATGTTTGGATGCATAGTATTCGCAGCTCAAGCAAAAACATGTCCAGCTCCAAAGTTGTGTGATGTCTTAGGTGAAACTTTAGATTCCTGCGAGCAGGATAAAAGGCAGTGCAGCGAATTCGTTGCGAGCTTTGAAAAATTACTTCCGAAGTATGATTGTAAAAATCCAAAAGGAAAAGGGACGAGTTCAGCGATTCTACTTTGTGGCGAGTATGAAGATGCTCTTCGCTTTTTATCAAAAATGAAATCTGATGATGCAAAAAAAGTTTTCGGAAGTCCGCAGCTCAGATCGATATTGGATGGCGATTTAAAAGAAGAGTTTTCGGAGTTGTCAATAAAAGTGGGCAAAGAGAATGCGGTTAAAGAAACCTTACCTGTGTGGCTTGCACCAAGAGGATTTGATGCTTCGCCTGCGCAAAGAAAAGAAATCGAATCCTGGTTTGCAAAGTACGATCAACTCGCGCTTAAGAGCGATGTCGAGGGAATGTCGGCCTACGCGCGCTTTCCATTGTATGCTGTGTCGACTGATTCAAAAGGGCAAGCGCATACAGATGTGTGGAAGAAAGAGGATTTTTTACAGATTATGAAAGAGGTGATGGCAGGTACGCCGCCAGATCTAGATATTCGAACCGAGCGTACACCTTATTTTTTATCTGATGATTTGGTCGTGGTTGCAACTCGGGCCACGGTAAAGTCGCAAGGTAAATGCAATGTGTATAAATATGTTGATGTCTTAGTTAAAGATGGTGGCGCTTGGAAATTTCAAACAATGGTTCAGGCCGGCTGGGGCGATATTCTCAAAAATCGCAAGAAATAATCTATTCTACATTTTTGGGTCTTAAAACAAAATAAAGTAAGGCGATACCAGCCAAAATAATTCCCGCGGTTTTTAATTCGGGGGGTTGGCTGGCCGAGAGCATACCGGCGCTAACAAGAATCCCTAGGGCCGGGATTGCCGATGGTATTTCAAATTGACCTTTGGCCTCGCCTTTGCGGCGTTTTAAAATAATAAGAGCTGAGTTTACAACAATAAAACAAAGCAAAATTAATACGCTGGTTGCTTTTGCTAGAGAGGACACATCGCCCGAAAGAGCTAACGTTAAAATTATTATTAAAATAACTCCGATAGCGATATAAGGTGTTCGTCTTGTTTTATGTACTTTTGCTAAGGGTTTCGGTAATAATCCTTGCTGAGCCATTCCGTAAGAGAGTCGAGAGCCCATAATCATATTGAGAAGGGCCGTGTTGGCCACAGCAAACATGGCGATTACCGAATAAATTGAAGTGGGAAACCAGGGTGCAATTATCTTGACGACGTCGACGAGTGGTTGATTCGAGCCTGCCAACTCCACTGCTGGAACAACAGACACGGCAATGATACTGATGAGCATATAAATCACAGATGAAATACCAATTGCAGCAAGTAAGCCGATAGGTAGATTGCGCTCCGGATCTTTTACTTCTTCCGCGACATTCAAAATATCCTCGAAGCCCATAAAAGAATAAAAAGTAAGAACGGCCCCTGATAATATTAAGGTTGAAGTGATTTCTCCTGTGGGATTACTGATAGTGGTTGTGTTCAAATAATCCACGGCCCCGATATAACCAAGTCCACAAAAAATAATAATTAACAATCCACTTAACTCGATGAGTGTGCAAACGGCATTGGCCCACATCGACTCTTTGATCCCCCAAAAAACAATGAGGGCCAGAAGTAATGCAAATGCGATCATGATGACGGGAATTGAAACACTCCCGTTCAGAAGTCCTTGTAAGTATCCGGCGAATACCCGAGCGGCAGTAGCAATCGAAGTGAGGCCGGAAGCGAGGACGGCCAAACCAATGCCGTAAGAAAGCCAATCACGCCCATAAGCACGATGAGTAATATATGACGCTCCACCAGCTTTTGGATAACGAGAGCCAAGTGACGCATAAGAAAGACCCGTTAATGCGGCGGCGATCATACTCATTAAGAACGCCAGCCAAACGGCATTGCCCATTTGGCCCGCGGCTTTGCCAATTAATCCGTAAACACCTGCGCCTAAAATATCTCCGACTCCGTAGAGAATTAAAGAGACGAGACCGATATTGCGGACAAGTGTTGAGGATTCTGAAGATGTTGAACTATTCATGTAAATATCTGTAGCCCTGAAAGCAGTGGATGAGTACTATTATTTTCAAACTTCAGAAATATGAGGAAAAATATGGCGAAATATATCGAAGGCTTTGTCATTCCGATGCCGAAAAAAAATGTTAAAAAGTATAGAAAAATCGCGAAGAAGGCATGCGAAGTTTGGATGAAGCACGGGGCTTTACATTATCTCGAAGCTGTTGGTCACAACTTAAATGTGGCGGGTGTTTACACCTTTCCGAAAATGACGAAAGCCAAATCCAGTGAAACTGTGGTTTTTGCCTACATTGTTTATAAATCAAAAGCACATCGTGATCGCGTATTTAAAAAAGTGATGAACGATCCTTGGATAGCGAATCATGAGCATGGTGATATGCCATTCGATATGAAGCGAATGGCTTATGGCGGCTTTAAGTCTATTGTTGAAAGTTAAAAGCGTATCATCATCGCCAAATTAATTCGATCATTGGATTTAACTAAATCAGGCTTCCATCCAGCAGATGGGGTTGAATTATTATTGCCGTTATCTGACGTGATCCCGCCGGGGCCAGCAAAATATGGAGTGTTGGCTTCTCGATGATTGAATTCGAGGCGATAAGTAATCAGTTCATCAGGCATAAAATCCAAAGTGAGTGTGTAATCCCACGCTCGAAAAGAGTCTCCTGGATTTTGAGTGAAACACTCCGCACAAGCATTATCTGTGGCCGACGCTCCACGAATGGGTGGTAGTAAGACGAGATAACGTCCGGGGTTATTTAAAAATCCACCGCCAGCAGTGAAGGCCCACTGATTGTTTGCAAACCAAAGCCGATTGTAAATCATCGAGCTGATAAAATATTGACTTGGTTTATTTGAGTCTCCATCCATGCATTTGACGCCGCCGCCATTTTCACAACCAAGATCAAATGTAACAGAGAAAGCCGCTTTACTAATAAAGCTCGAGGGTTGATCCAAGTATTTATGTGTAAAACTTGTGTCTGTATGAAATCGGTTACGTCCTGAATTATTCAGGGTATCAGCACCCCAGTATCCATTGGTCAGTATCGAGTTATCACCATCGGGACGCCAAAGAATTTGATAACCCAACCCTGGCATTTCATTGTACATGGCATAGGACTGCCATCCGTTGATCAACCAAAATTCAAGTTTCAAATGGTCGTTCGGAAAAACTTGTAGTCGAGCTCCATTGAAAAACCAGGGTGTATTGGCGGAGGTGTAGGAAGCTTGGTATGCCCAATTTTCTGCGTTGTAGTAGCTGAATAAACCGACGTAAGACATAAAAATGCCAACGTCAAAATTTATACCGCTCCATTTGTTCCAGTGGTAACCACCATAAGCTTCCGAAATGTATCGATACGCATCGTTCAATTGCCATTGGCCTCTTGCGGTGCTGGCATCATTTCGCGGAGTCATGGTCGAATACATTCCAAACTGAGTCATTAGCCGAGCGCGAGCAGGGCCTGAATGAAAATCTCCACCAATGCCAAATTGTTGCACTTGAAATTCATTTGTACGGCCAGCAGAAGTTGATCCGACTAAGGTGTGATCCTTGGGCTGAGCAAAATCATAAATATAGTTCGCATCAAAAAGAATTTGTCCGGTAAAATATTTGCTTTCAAGTAACGGAGCCTTTTGTCGGCTACTTCCATTGAGCCATGTGAAATCGGCGAAATCAAATGGTTCTGCCGATGCTGTGGAAAACACAAAACAAAAAATAAAAATAATTTTTTTCATATACGCTCAATTTACTCTTGCTTGGATTGCGAACAAGTAAAGAGAGCGTAAAAATCGGCTAGCCGAGATGGTGTCTTACGCTGGTCACAACCAAGCGTTTTTCCCCTCGTAAAGCCGCATACAAAAGTATAGCGGACTGATTGTGTAAAAATTTGTGATACCACTTCTCAGTTATAAATTCCGGGATAATGACAGTTACAATGTCGTCTTGTTCTTGCCGTTCTACCTGGCGGACGTAATCCACAATAGAACCAATAACAGATCGATATGGAGATTCCAGAATTACTAGTGGCACGTTCGGAACTAGTTTTTCCCATTGCTCTTTCAGTTTAGCGGTGTGTTCGGAATTCAAATTAACATAGCAGGCGCGAGGATCGCTTGAGATTGAAAGAGCATAACGAATGGATTCTAAAACACCTGGGTGGATTCCAGAGACTGGGACAATGGCTGTGTGCTTAACTTTTCCAACCGGATTTCGATCTCGTAACGTAGCTGAAAACAATTTCTTTGCGGTCATGACATAATGTTTTCGTATTTGTCGGAACAGCAATACAAGTAGAGGGATCAGAATGATCACCATCCATGCGCCATGTGTGAATTTAGTTATGGCGATAACAGTTAAAACAATGGCTGTGGTGATAGCGCCGGCTAAATTAAAGCACAATCCCTTTTGCCAACCCAAGTGACGAGTACGCAGATGATGTCGAATCATTCCGCTTTGCGAGAGAGTAAATGAAAGAAAAACGCCTACAGCGTAGAGGGGAATTAGGGAATGAGTCTCTCCGTGAAAAATTATAACTAGAAAGGCGGCGGCGAAACTAAGTCCAATAATTCCATTCGAAAACACGAGACGATCACCAAGGCTACTCAGTTGTCGAGGAAGAAATCCGTCTCGAGAAAGCAAAGATGAGAGGCGCGGAAAATCAGCGTAAGAGGTGTTTGCAGCCAGGACCAAAATAAGTGCTGTTGCGGCTTGTACGGCGTAATAGAAGAAATCGCGACCAAAAATAGCGGATGCCAAAAGGGAAACAGCTGTTTCACCTTCTTTTGGTACAATTCCGTAAAGATGGGCCAGTGCTGTGATACTTAAGAAAAGCGTACCCAGGATAACAGACATCCACACCATTGTTGTTTTGGCATTAGTTTGAGTCGGATTGCGAAACAATGGAATACCATTAGAAATCGCCTCAATTCCTGTCAGTGCCGCACAACCAGAAGAGAAGGCTCTTAACAATAAAAGTACTGGAATTTCAGGATATACTTCGTGAACAAGAGGTGCCGCAGCAGGCATTTGACCGGTCACTAATTTCCATGTACCGGAAATGATAAGTACAACAAATGAAAAGATAAAAAAGTAAGTGGGGAACGCAAAGATGTTAGCGGATTCTCGAACACCTCTTAAGTTTAAGATCATGATAAGAGCGATGACTAACACCCCAATGACTTCTTTGTGCTCAGTAATGATTGGAAAGGCGGATCCGATATTTTGAACTCCGGCCGCAACAGAAACGGAAACAGTTAGTACGTAATCAATCAGTAAAGCTGCGGCAGCGACTAACCCTGCATTTGTACCTAAGTTTTCTTTTGCTACAGTATAGGCGCCGCCACCGTTTGGATATGCATCGATTGTTTGGCGATAGGAAATTGTCACGACAAATAAAAGTACCGCAATGGCGATTGCAATAGGCAGTGACCACGACATGGCGGCAACAGCAAAAAGTGACAAAGGAATCAGGACCTCTTCTGTCGCATAGGCAACGGAGGACAGTGCATCTGAAGATAATACGGCAAGGGCTTTCCACTTAGGTAATCGTTCATGATGGATCATGTCCGTACGTAAGGGTGATCCAACGAAAAATCGTTTCAATTGGTTAATGCTCATAAAACCTCTTATAGCAATCGGTAACCGACGCCTGGCTCAGTTAAAATGTGTTCGGGATTGGTGCTGTCTCGCTCAATTTTTTTTCTGAGCTGACCTATGTAAATTCTTAAATAGTGCGAATTTTCTAGTGCATGCTTGCCCCAGATGTCTTGAAGTAAAAATTCCTGTGAGACAACTCGGCCGGCATTTAGCACCAATCGTTTTAAAATTTCAAATTCAGTTGCCGTCAACTTGATTGGATTTTGCTCGACAGTGACAATTCGTCTTGCGAGATCCACCTTTAAAGTGCCAGATTGAAAAATCGGGGCAGCTCCGTCATTTTCAGCATGGCGAAATGCCACTTTGATTCTCGACAAAAGTTCTTGGTTACTAAACGGTTTTGTCACATAGTCATCAGCTCCAGTGTCTAAGAGCTGAACTTTTGAAAATTCATTGTCATTTGCTGTGAGTACTATGATTGGAACACGAGTCCACTCTCGAAAACGGCGCAACAACTCGGCGCCTGGCATATCAGGCAAAGTTAAATCTAATATTATAAGGTTTGGCTGCATCTGTTGTGCCTTATCAAAGCCGTCCTGAGCTGTGGCGGCTTCGATCACTTGAAAATGATGGGCTTCAAGGTTCAGCTTTAGAATTAATCTGATCGAGGGTTCATCGTCGATGATGAGAATGCGTTTACTCATGAAATTCCTCCTGCGGTCCTTGAGGAGGTAAGTCTGCAGGTAACTGGATTGTAAAACAAGTTCCAGGCGTCGAGTTTTGTGCGACAACCGAACCATTGTGAATTTCGACGATGCCTTTTACAATTGACAGTCCAAGGCCGGTTCCGCCAGGTGGAGAGCCAGGAACGCGATAAAATTTTTCGAATATATGAGGTAAAAATTCATTTGGAATGCCAGGACCTTGATCTTTTACATCAATAAAAAAATTCTGATTCTGATGGCGGACCTCAATTTGAATTGTTGAATGAATCGGAGTATAGCTTGCCGCATTGATGAGCAGATTGGAAAGGGCGTGCTCCATTAAATGAAAATCGATTTTTATGAGTGGCAAATTTTCTGGCAAACGAACTTGAACAGTGTGGTGTTTTAATACACTTTTTAAATTGTTCAATACCACGCCAATCAAATCGTTCAGGTCATGCCACTCCTTTCGTAATGAATAGGTTTTAGAATTTAATCGGCTCATATCGAGCAAATTTCCAACAACGCGATTCATTCTTTCGCTCGATTCATAAAGCCCTTCAGCAAAAACTTTATAAAAATTTGCAGAATGTGGACCCGGGTGATCCTTAAGTGTCGAGGAAAAGCTCATGATGGTTGTGAGTGGAGTTCGTAACTCATGGGATACAGAATTGAGAAGTGTTTGATGTAGTCTTTCGGATTCTTCCAGTCTTTGGGTTTCGCGCAGTCTCTTTTCCATTTCGAATCGTTCAATAGACAAACCAATTTGTTGTGCGACAGATTGCATGAGATGGTGTAGCTCTTCTGTCGGAGGTGTGTTGCTTGTAAAATTAAGTTGACCAATGGACTTGTGTTTGCCGCGAATCAGCCAGCTATATTGATGCTCTGGTGTCTGCTGTGCGCCAAGAGTGATTTCGCACTTTCCTCCGGTGAGTTCTTCAATTCGCCAAGATATGCGTTGAATAAAATCTTCGGGCTTCGATAAATCTAGAATATCTTTAACGACTTCATATAAGAACGAAGTTTTTCTCTCGCGCTCAGTTGCCAAAGTCTCCATCCTTCTTAAGCGTGAGGTCAGAACGCCCGTGACGATAGCAGCCACGAAATATCCAATGCATAGGGCAACATCTTCGGGTTTTGATATCGTGAGAGTAAAGTGGGGAGGAATGAAAAATACATTCCAGATCAATGAGCTTAAGCAGGCCGTAAATAAAACGGGCCCTAAAGAATTATAGAATCCAATCGTAAGAACCGTGAGTAGGAATAGGAAACCAACGGCTTGATAGCCGATATATGGTTCAATAAACTCACTCAGTATTGAGATGGCGAAAACAAGACAAAAGGCCCACCAGTAGCGGACTCCATGGGCGAAACGGATACTAAACATAGGGGGGCAGAATATCAGAAGAACGCGTAAAAAATCCGTAAGAATGGTTCAAAGCTGCAAAGTGTTAGGGGGCTGTGACGGCCTCTATCGAGGCCTTATACGTCTGACGAAAGATTTAGGCTTTCTTAACAAATTCAGATTTCAAATTCATGGCACCAATGCCGTCAATTTTACACGAGATATCATGGCCATCACCGGCATCTGATAAACGAATATTTCTAACTTTAGTGCCAACTTTAACAACAGAGGATGTGCCTTTAATTTTTAACTCTTTGATAACGGTGACGGAATCTCCGTCTTGCAGTACGTTGCCGAAGGCATCACGAATGGCTGTGTCTGGTGCCGCCTCTTCTTTTGCTTCCACAGTAAATTGGCTCCATTCATGGGCACACTGTGGGCATACCCATAAGTTTCCATCGGCATATGTATATTCAGCAGAACATTTCGGGCAAGACGGCTCTTTTGTCATAAGCCGTTACTATGCACTTAAAATGATTAAAATTCAATCACACGTTGAAATTTGCGATCATGAATTTGAATATCCTACATGAAGCTGGATGCTAATCCTCAAAGTTCATTTGCGCGTGGTCTTTGCGATAGAACTTAAACTTATGCGAAATGAGCTGACCGACCTTAGCTGCAGAGGCTGGAAATCGTTGGCCACGAACTTCATTTAAAACACACTGAGTAAACACCTCGTCTTGTAAATCGTTTTTAACGAGTTCGAGATGATTGATCGCTCCGTTCTTGTCGATTTTCATATGGAGCTGTACAATTCCTTCATCAACTTCGGGGTTACGCCTCAAAAGTGCATTGTAGCAACTTTGTAATTGGTTGCTTTTGAATGTGCTGACGCCCTCAACTGAGCCTGTCTTTTTAGTCAAGGAAGTCGGCACAGGAGCAGCGATCGCAACAGAGGGGTTAATAAATAATTTGAATTTTGTGCTTAACAGATATCCAGTAAAAGCAACATTTGTGAGTATTGATAAAGCCACAATTGTATTTTTTGAATAGATGTTTTTCATATAAGAGTAATTTACCGTTTTTTATTGTCTCACTGTGAGAATCTGGCCAACTTTCAATAGATGAATTTTAATAAAGAAATCGAAATTCGAAATGGTGCGTCTCAAATTTTTTGCAAAAAACTTCGACAAAAAATTATGAACTGGGATGCGCAATTACATTTTTAATAGAGTTTTGATGAATAAAGGATTAAGAATTCAGTATGAAGCAAGCAAGCACACCCGTTTTAATAGTTGGTGCAGGTCCCACAGGTTTAGTACTCGCATTGTGGTTAAAAAGATCAGGCATCCCATTTCGTATTATTGATAAAAGTGAAAAGCCGGGAACGGCTTCGCGGGCATTAGCTGTTCAAGCCCGAACATTGGAGTTCTACCGACAACTTGGAATTGCAGATAAATTAACAGCCGCTGGAATTAGCGCAGATGACTTTACCATGTATCGAAACGGTCAGGTCTTAGCTGTGGCGCATCTCGGGCCTATGGGACAAGATATAAGCGCATTTCCATATTTACTATTTTGTGCCCAGGACATCCACGAGCAAATCCTTTGCGATGAGTTGAAAAAATTAGGTGTTGAAGTTGAGCGCCAAACTGAAATTGTTGAATTTGCCGAAGACAGCACTGGCGTTACGGCTGTGATACAATCTGCGGAAGGAAAAGAAACTATTCGTGCGGAATATTTGTGCGGCTGTGATGGGGCCCACAGCACAATTCGGCACGGACTGCGTACACCATTTCCGGGCGGAGATTATTCGCACATTTTTTTTGTAGCCGATGCTCAGGTCGAGAAAATGCCAAAAGATGGAATTGGAGTCAGCTTTAATCGCGATGATTTTTGTATTATTATGCCTATAAAACTTAAAGGTTCTGTGCGCTTGATTGGTATCGTTCCTCGTCAAATAGAGGCACATGCTAAAATTAGTTTCGAAGATGTGCGTGAGACTGTCGCTCACAATACGGGCTTAAATGTTATGGCAGTGAATTGGTTCTCGACATATCATGTGCATCATCGTGTAGCTGATTACTTTCAGCGAGGTCGTGTTTTTCTTGCTGGGGATGCGGGGCATATCCATAGCCCTGTAGGAGGGCAAGGAATGAATACCGGCATTGGAGATGCCGTCAATTTGGCATGGAAGCTCGCTTTTGTGCTGAAGGGCGCGACCTCAAGAAGGTTATTAGATAGCTACAATCCCGAGAGAATAGCTTTTGCCCGGACATTGATTCAAACAACGGATACTGCGTTTAAATTTGTCGCTTCCCGAACATTTTTTGGGCGAATTTTTAGGATGTATATATTTCCGAATGTCTTTGCCTTGATGTCGCGTTATCAGCTGGTGTTAAAACAGTTATTTCGTACTGTTTCTCAAACTCGAATTCATTATCGGGACAGTTTTCTCAGTGAGGGCTCCGCCGGTGATGTTCGTGCCGGAGATCGATTGCCGTGGATAAAAACAGTCACAGGTGACAACTATGAAAGTTTGCGTTCATTGCAATGGCAAGTTCACATTTATGGTGAAGCACAAAGAAATTTTAAGATGGCACTTCCAGACTTACAAATTGAAGAGTTTCCATGGAGCAAAGAAGCGGAATCGAAAGGTTTTATGGAAAATGCTGTTTACTTGTTAAGGCCCGATGGCTATGTGGCCTATGCCAGTGAAAATCAAAATGCAGTCATGGTAAATGAATATCTGCGTGCGCTTTAGTGCTGCAGTTTTTTTAAATCCATGTTGCGAAGTACGGGTGATAGATAGCTCACGAGGCCTACAGTTAAAATGCAAATGATTCCACCGAAATAAACGGCGGGGACCGTTCCTAATATTTTAGCCGCAATTCCAGATTCCAACTCGCCAATTTCATTCGAGGAGCCAATAAAAATTGAATTTACGGCCGAAATTTTGCCGCGCATATTTTCTGGTGAAACCAATTGTACGGCCGTTGATCGAATCACCATGCTGATACTGTCAAAAGATCCACTCAGGGCTAATGCAGCAAGTGATAAATAAAAATTTTCACTCATGCCGAAAATTAAAATACAAACTCCAAACCCCGTAACTGCGGAAAGTAACCACCGACCTGTGCGCATACGATCTGTTCGAGACAGATAGAGACTCATAATGGTAGCGCCCACGGCAGGAGCTGCACGTAGAGCGCCTAAACCTTTTGGTCCAACCATCAACACTTCGTTTGCGAAAATAGGTAAAAGCGCCGTCACTCCGCCAAATAGAACCGAAATCATATCCAGCGTGAGAGCTGGAAATAATATGGGATGATTAAAAACAAAACGGCCACCAGATAAAAGTTCATCTTTAATAGAAAAGTGTTCAGGACGAGTTTCAGATGGCGCAATTTTTTTATGAATAAGAATCATTGCGCTGCTTGCAGCAATTAATAAAACACAGACAATGCTGGATGCAGTAATTGCACCCCAAAAACCAAAGATCAGTCCGCCAAAAGCCGGGCCTGCGATGCGCGCGATTTGCATAGTGGAGCTCATCATGGCTGTGGCCTGTAAAAGCTGGCCTCGCTGTACAAGTCGCGGAACTGTAGCGAAAATGGCGGGCTGTGAAAACGAGCGAGCGACACCAGTTAAAAAGGCTGCAAAATAAAGCAAACCCACTTGCCAAGCTAGCGAAAAATCGTGAGCATAAATATGCTCTCCCAAGACAACAATTCCAGAAATCAAACTGACGTACATCACGCGGCGATAAATAATTAAAGGACGAGCACGATCAACAATGTAGCCAGCAAAAAGGGCCAGGCCAATCGCGGGTACGGCTTCGGTGAGGCCAATAAAACCAAGATAGAGGGGGTCTTTGAGTAATTCATAGATGCGCCAGCCTAAAATCACGGCTTGCATTTGCACCGCAAACGTAAAGAAAAACCGGGCGCAAAGCAGCTTTTTAAAATCCAATGGCATAGATCTAGATGTACTTGATAATTAGGATGGTGTTAAGGTCTTTATCTATGGCAAAAATGAATTTATCTCAAATCAGTCCCGCATTCACCGGTAAATTTAAAAGCGAGCAGCAAGCAGAAGCGGAAGCGCAAAAGCTGCAAAAGAAAATGGCAGATCTTTTGTATTTGATGTTTGCACATAATAAATATTCTCTGCTGATTATACTGCATGGGATCGATGCCAGTGGGAAAGATGGTGTTGTTCGGCATTTATTTAAGGGTACGAACCCCCAAGGGATTCGGGTTTATTCATTTAAAAAACCATCTGAAGAAGAGCTAAAACACGATTTTTTGTGGCGTTGCCATATGCGCACTCCAGAAAGTGGACTCGCGGCTATTTTCAATCGCTCTTACTATGAAGAAGTCACAACTGTAATGGTGCACCCTCAGCTGCTAGAGCAGCAAAATATTCCTCCGGAACTATTAAAGCGAAAAGATTTTTTTGAGCGTCGTTATCGACGAATTAATGATTTTGAAAAGCTGTTGTCCCAGGAGGGCACAGTTGTATTAAAGTTCTTTCTGCATATTTCCAAAGAAGAACAAAAGCGCCGCTTTCAAGATCGTCTTCGAGATCATTCTAAAAATTGGAAATTTTCTGAAAGTGACATCGAAGAGCGTCGCTATTGGAAGAAGTATATATTGGCTTTTGATAAAATGATTCAAAACACCAGCACCGAACACGCCCCTTGGCATATCGTACCTTCAGATAACAAGTGGTATCGCAATTATTTAATTTCAAAATTAACTGTAGAGGCTTTAAGCCGCCTCAACATGAGCTTCCCGAAGTCTCGAATAAAGGCATCATCAATACGTTAAGTTATATAAACAATTTATTGTAT
>FRDC01004586.1_pt1 | contig 35387 bp, 32 predicted proteins | sample 1106171 | NCBI WGS metagenome assembly FRDC01 (sample SAMEA3930566, study PRJEB13176) | freshwater metagenome | biome: Drinking water system; feature: drinking water; material: water | place: Singapore | collected 2014-12-20 | reverse complement strand
GGCCAAACGCAACCTCGGCCGCCCACAGGCGAGCCTCTTTCTTCTCGAGGCTTTGTTTCCGGCGTCGCATGCCTATGAAAGCATGGGGCGAGACCTGGCCAGGACTGCCATGCTTATAGTCGCCGCCGCGGTCGTCGTCGGTGGCGCTATTGTCATGGGCGCTAATTGGATTTTCTCCGATAGCGCGAAAGTGGAATGCCAGGATAAGTCCATGTTCAGAGTGCGGAGCAGCTCGGGGGAATCGATGGCCCTCAAAGCTCCCTTGACGATCGGGAGCGTCACGCTCACCGAATGTAATGCGCAAACGAGCGCTAGTTTGCTCGACTTCTTGAAGAAGCATGGCGCGGTCCAATTGCGCTCGAGCGGAGCGCCGCCGCCAGCCAGTGGGCCGGGCCAGAACTAACGGTTCTCTCGACCCTGTACCTCTCTTAGGAAGGCGTCCCAACGGGGGCGCCTTAAGACGCCGGTGCAAACGACCGATAAAGAGACACTCTTAGCCCTCGCTCGTTTCACAGGTTGGAGCATCGAATTGATGGGAAGTCGGCTGACTCGCCAAGACTGGTTCTTCATCGTCGTCGCGATGCTGACCTTCGTTTTCTCGGCGGATGCCTCGGCAGGAGCGGTGGATCCGCTGGCCAAGGACTTCAAGCTCGGGCTTACCGCCGGGTGGAAACGCATGCCCAGCCGGGCCGAGGGAGTTGCGGTCTTCGCCACCGAGCGCCGCGACCGAGTGATCGCTGTGAAGGTTTTCAAGCAGCAAGGGAGCGACGCGCCCGGATTCCTGAAAAACTACCTCAAGCACGTTTCCGATCTGAGAGCGAAGCTTCTCTTGGCATACGGCCTCAAGGATTACGCGCTCATCGAGCATCGCCATCGTCCGGCGCAAAAGGGCTGGGCGGCCTACGATACGATCCAAGCCCGGTTTCTCGGTCTCGACGCCGGCGACCGCCAATCGCTCGAAAGGCAGTTCGCTTGGGACGGAAAAATGTACGTCGTGACCTACATCGAAAAGTCCGCGACCCTTCTGAACCGCGATCGCGCCGAGGCGGCGCTCGACATGTTCAGGCCGAAGATCAGCACTCGCGAGCCGGCGAGCGCGCGGACGGGCGTCGACGAAATCGGGTCGGGTCGATCGACGCGGCCCCAAGCTCAGCCCGCATCCGCGACGCAGCGGGCGGCGCCGCAGTCGCCGACGCGCGAAGAATGCCAAGCGCTCGGCTTGAAGGCCGACGAGATCATCACTCCCGAAGAGCGGCTCCAGCAGACGAGAAACGTCGTTCCGGACTGGAGAGTTCCCGCGTACTGCTTGAAGGGCGCCATTTGGAATCTCTTCGAAGAGATCGGCGGAATGCTGGTCGACGGCTATCGTTTCCTGAGGGATCCCGCCGCGCAAAGGGAGTTTTTGGATCAAACGAACGCGAGTCAGCCGACGGCCGTCGCGGTTCACGACAGCGACGATCCGAAAGTATGGCTAGGTCGGATCGCGGCGAATCTCGGCGCCGCGGCATCGCAAAGATACAATCGGTTTCTTTGCCTGAAGCCGCATCTCCAGGTCGAAAGAGTGTGCGAGCTGGTCTCGTACCTCTTCGGGGCCGTCAAGCTTCTGCCCAAGCTGATCGCGCACTGGAAGAAAATCGGCATCGCGGCCGGCGCTCTGTTTACGGGCACGGTCATCGTGACCGTCATCTACAAGGTGATGACCGGTGAGCGACTCACGCCCCAAGAGACCGAGAGCCTTGCGGCCCTGCAAAGGCTCATCGATCAGGGCGTGATCGTTCCCGGCTCCACGCAGGAGCCAAGGCCCGCCAATTAATCCCTCTCGAGCCATAGCCCTAACGCCGGTTGCCTGCCAGCGGCCTAACGGCTATGGTAGCGGACCATGTCAAACAGCATTCAGACTCCCTCGGGAATCATCGACGGCGTTTTGACCGTCACCGGCGCCAACGCGAACCTCGAGCACGTCTGGGCGGTCGCTCACGGCGAAGGCAAAGTGCGCGTCGAGCTCGCGAAGGAAGCCCGCGCGGGCATGCAGGCCTCGCGCTCCTTCATCGAGAATCGCATGACGTCCCAGGCCGAGCCCATCTACGGCGTGAACACGGGATTCGGCGCGTTTTCCAGCGTGCGGATCTCCGATACCGAAATCGACCAGCTCCAGCGCAACTTGATCCGCTCGCACTCGGTCGGCGTCGGCAAGCCGTTCACGCGCGAGGAAACGCGAGCGATCATGTATCTGCGCGCGAACGCGCTCGCCAACGGCAATAGCGGCATTCGCCCTCTCGTCGTCGACTCCATTCTCACGATGCTCAACGCCGGAGTGATTCCGGTGATACCGCAGCAGGGCTCCGTCGGAGCAAGCGGAGATCTCGCGCCGCTTTCGCACCTGGCGCTGGCCGTGATCGGCGAAGGCGACGTGTGGGGCGAGAGCGGCAAGCCCGTTCCCGCCGCCGAGCTGCTCGCCCAGAAAGGCATCCGGCCGCTCGATCTGAAGGCCAAAGAAGGGCTTTCGATGATCAACGGCTGTCAGGTGATGACGGCGGTCGGCATGCTCAATGCGCTTGAAGCGCGGCGCCTCACCTGGATGGCCGATCTCGCGGGCGCGATGACCCTCGAGGCGATGCAAGGCACGCGCACGGCGTTCGATCCGCTGATCTCCTCCGTTCGCCCGCACTACGGCGAGGCGCAGACGGCGCGCAATCTCCTGAAAATTCTCGGCCCCACGTCACCGATCGCGCAAGGCCACGCCGGATGCGAGCGCGTCCAAGACGCCTACTCGCTTCGCTGCATGCCCGCGGTCCACGGCGCGGCCAAGAGCGCCCTTCGCCGCGGCATCGAGACGCTCGAGATCGAGGCGAACTCGGCCACCGACAACCCGCTCGTGTTCAGCGACGCGGACAAGATTCTCTCCGGCGGCAATTTCCACGGCGAGCCCGTCGCATTCGTCCTCGATTTCATGGCGATCGCGATGTCGGCGATGGCGTCGATGTCGGAGTGCCGGATCGAGAAGCTCATCAATCCGGCGATGAGCGGTTTGCCCGCGTTCCTCGCGCCTAACGGGGGCCTCAACAGCGGACTCATGATCGTGCAGGTCGCGGCGGCGTCGCTGGTGAGCGAGAACAAGATCCTCTCGCATCCGGCGAGCGTCGACAGCATTCCGACTTCCGCCGACAAGGAAGACCACGTCTCCATGGGCACGATCGCCGCGCGCAAGTTCGGCGAGGTCGTGAAGAACGCCGAGAACATCGTCGCGATGGAGCTTCTATCGGCGGCGCAAGCGATCGATTTCCTGAAGCCGCTAGAGCCCGCGGGCGCGGTGAAGCCCGTGCACAAGCTCCTGCGCGAGAAAGTTCCCTTCGCGACCGAAGACCGCGTCTTCGCGCGCGACATCGAAACGATCAAAGCGATGATCCGCTCCGACGAGATTCTCCGTTGCGTGGAAAGCTCCGTCGGCGATCTCGAATGGTAAGGAGAGTTCAACGTGGCTGAGAAACACGTCGCGCGTCCCGTGCGCGCTCCCAAAGGCTCGCAACTCACGTGCAAAGGCTGGCTGCAAGAGGCCGCCTACCGCATGATCCAGAACAACCTCGATCCCGACGTCGCGGAAGTGCCGGACGAGCTCATCGTCTATGGCGGTATCGGCAAGGCCGCGCGCAATTGGGAGAGCTTCGACAAGATCCTGGGCGCCCTGAAAACCCTCGAGAACGACGAAACTCTGCTCGTTCAGAGCGGCAAGCCCGTCGGCGTTTTGAAAACCCATGCCGATGCTCCTCGCGTTCTGCTCGCGAACTCGAATCTCGTCGGGAAGTGGGCGAACTGGGAAGTCTTCCACGAGCTCGATAAAAAAGGCCTCATGATGTATGGCCAGATGACCGCCGGCTCGTGGATCTACATCGGCAGCCAGGGCATCGTGCAGGGCACTTATGAAACCTTCGCCGAGTGCGGCCGCAAGTACTTCGGCGAGCAGGGTCTCAAGGGCCGCGTGATCCTCACCGGCGGCCTGGGAGGCATGGGCGGCGCGCAGCCGCTTGCCGGTGTTTTCGCCGGCGCCGTCGTTCTCGGCGTCGAGGTCGATCGCGAGAGAATCGAGAAGCGCTTGAAGACCCGCTACGTCGACGAGCTCGCATCGGGCCTCGACGACGCTCTCGCCCGCGTGAAGAAGTACAAGGAGCGGGGGATCGCCCGCTCGATCGCGCTCGAAGGCAATATGGCGACCGTCATTCACGAGATGATCAAAAAGAGCTTCACTCCCGACGTGCTCACCGATCAAACGAGCGCGCACGATCCTTTGAACGGCTACATTCCTGAAGGCCTCTCGCTCGCTCAAGCCGCCGAGCTTCGCAAGAAAGATCCGAAAACCTACGTCGAGCGCTCGATCAAGAGCATGGCCACGCACGTGCGCGGCATGCTCGAAATGCAGAAGAAGGGCGCGATCACCTTCGACTACGGCAACAACATCCGCGCCCGCGCGCAAGAGGGCGGAGTGGAAAACGCCTTCGACATCCCGGGCTTCGTGCCTGAGTACATCCGCCCGCTGTTCTGCCGCGGCTCGGGCCCGTTCCGTTGGGTGGCGCTTTCGGGCGATCCAGAGGACATCAAGGTCACCGATAACGCCATCCGCGAGCTTTTCCCGAACAAGAAACACCTCTTGCGCTGGCTGGACATGGCTCAAGAGAGAATCGCGTTCCAAGGCTTGCCTGCGCGCATTTGCTGGCTCGAGTACGGCGAGCGCCATTTGGCGGGCTTGAAGTTCAACGAGCTCGTGAAGACGGGGAAAGTGAAAGCTCCGATCGTCATCGGCCGCGATCATCTCGACTGCGGCAGCGTCGCCTCTCCGAACCGCGAGACCGAAGCGATGAAAGACGGTTCCGATGCGATCGCCGACTGGCCGATCCTGAACGCGCTCGCCAACACGGCTTGCGGCTCGACATGGGTGAGCTTCCATCATGGCGGCGGCGTCGGCATGGGCTATAGCCTTCATGCGGGACAAGTCATCGTGGCCGACGGCACCGATGCGGCCGCGAAGCGCTTGGAGCGCGTGTTGAAAGCGGATCCCGCGATGGGACTCTTCCGCCACATCGACGCGGGCTACGACGACGCCCGCGCGATCGCGAAAGAACGCGGGGTCAACTCGCCTTGGCTCTGACTTTCTAAAGAGCGCCGGCCTTACTTCATGAAGGCGAGAGCTTTGTCGATCGCGCCGACCAGATCATCGACTTGATATTTCGCGAGGCGCGAGGCTTGCGCAGCGCTGATCAGCTTGGCCCGCTTGGCGACGAGCAAATCGCGAACGTCTTTCCACTGTTTCGCCTCCGGCGGATACTTCGCGTATCCGAGCGCGTAGGCGAGCACCTGCAGCGTCTCGTAGTTATTGGCCGTGCGCACGTCGCGCTCGATGTCGGCGATCTCCGCCGGCGAGAGCTTTCTGCCGACGGTGCTTTCCACCAGCGCGACGACGTCGGACTTGAGCTTATTGAGATCCTTGTCTTCACCGGCGAGCTTGAGCGCCAGGCTTCGCGCTTGCGCCTGGTTGAGAAGCCGGCCGACGAGGGCGGACTGGCCGGCCACCATGCGCTGGCGGTCGCCGCGGACGACTTGGTTCACGTAAATGTCGGTGATCTCGTCCCAGGTGCGGTCTTTGAGAGAGCGCAAGTGATAGGATAGCAGCTCCGCTCTCTTCTCGAGGTCGATGGTTTTCAGCTGCGCGCGGATCTGGCCCTCTTCATCGGGAGTGAGATTGTCGGCGTACTTCGCCATAATGTAGCCGGCGGCATTCGCGTCCCAGCGAACGAGCTCCTTCATCTCGCGGAACACGAGGGCGCGGACCTGCGCGATGTTGCGCGCCTGGAGGAAGCGAATCAGGCCGTCGTTCCATTTGCCGTCGCTGCTCTTCGCCGAGTGGAGCATGAGATCGATCTGGGCGTTGCCGAAATAGCCCGCCTTCTGAAGCCGGTCGAAAGTTTCACCGTGGTCATCGAACTTGGCGGCGATCTGCGCCGCCACGAAGTTCTTCGCGCGGTCCGACTGCAAACGCGCGATCATCGACAAGAAGCCTTGGCCGGTGAAATAGGTGTCCTTTTCCTGGAGGTAGATCTTGAAGAGAAAGTCGGCTTCGGTCTCGGAGAGCGCGACGCGGCCGTCTTTACGATAGAGGGCTTTCAGAAGGCTCGACGGGAAGTCCGTGCCCTTGGAGGCCGCGAGGAGCTCGTCCTGATCGTTGGCGCTGCCATGGCGAGCGATCAAGAGAACGCTGTTCGCGAGATTGTCGATGGCGACGTCGGCCATGGTGCTGGAAATCGCGGTCCACGACTTCGCGTGTTCCTTGAGGGAGGGCAGGTCCTCGGCGCGTGGGGCTTGGTACTTGGCCAGGAGATGAACGCCGAAGATCCGGATGCGAGCTTCGTCTTTGGTCGTTCCGGGGTGGTTGGCCATTTGAAGCGCGAGTCGGCGGGCATCTTCGCTCAGCGGATCCATCTTGGCGATCGCCTTGAACAGCGAGGCGGCGAGTCCCGAAAGAAGCTGCTCTTCGCCCTGACGGCGAGCCGACAAGAGCGCGCTTGCGCGCGCGAACGCTGGGCTCAAGCGGGCTTGATCGTCCACGCCCAGCGTGGAGACTTCCGCGTACCGCTGCGCGAGCGAAACCGCGCGCAGGAGCGAGTCGGCGGCGGCGAGCTCCTTCGGGAGCTGCTCGCGGGGCCGCGAGACGGGCTCGAGGTCGACGAGCTTGGCGAACATCTTGGGGTTCTTCACGTACCGATCAATCATGAGCTGCGAGTCCCAGGCTCTCACGTCCTCGCCCGAAAGATCACGGATCTGATTCGCGATGGGATCCGAAACTCCGTAAGCTCCCGCTTCGACCGGTTGTGAGCCGTCGGAGTTGAACTTCACCACGACCAGGACTTTCGCGGTTCCGTCTGTCGTATGCACCGGCAGCAAGAGCTGCTGGCCGGCTCTTCCTTCGCGAATCGCGTATTGAAGCTGGCGTCCCGCGACCATGGAGCCGCCCCAAACCGGATTGCGGCCGGAGCACATCATCGAGTTGCGGAAGAGTCCGCACTCGTAGATTTCCTTCGCCAGGGCGCCGAGGCTTGCTTCGGTGTAGTAGGAGTCGGCGGCGCCGGCGGCGACCGCGGATTTCACGAAGGTCAGCCGATAGGAGGCGCTCGTCTTCTGCAGGGTTTCGATGGTGAGATCGTCCGGACCAGTGGCATGGGCGGAGGCCATGGCTCCCAAAAAGACCGTAACGACCGAGAACAGCAATCTCATGGATGACTCCCTTTTGTTTGGTCCAAAGGGTGGCCCATCAATATCCGGGCCTCATCTATGAGCGTGAAATAACTGGGTTAACAGGGACTCGCGGCGTTTATTGAATGTACAACCAAGCCGGTTTTCGCGCGTCCGCTCCGGGGAGTCAGTTCGCCTTGGCGTGGGGAACCCGCTCGCCGATCGAGCGGAGATCGCGCAGCCAGCGCTGCCGATCCGCTTCGTGGTCGGCGGAGCAGCCCGCGACACCGTGGTGGCGGTGAGCTCTGCGCGCGGCCGCCAGCGGAACCGCTTGGGGTTTCGCCGGGGCTTGAGGAGCCTTCGCCTTCTGCGGCCCGATCGTCTGGCGGGCGTCGGCGACCATCTCTTCGGTGTTTTTGCGAACCGAGCGCACGAAGGTCAGAGCAGCCTCCATCTTCTGCTTGGCCAGGACCGCATCGTTCGAAGTCGCGAGGTGCTTATCGGATTCGGTCTGAACGTACACGAGCTGGAGCTCGAGGGCGTCGAGAAGCTCCATCGCGACCCGGCGGTTTTCCTGCATGTAAGTCACGGTGTTCGCGACCGAGGAAGCGAGCACGTGGAGGAGCTTTTTGTCTTTCCAGTCGTTGAGGAGCAGGTACTCGACGGCCATCTCCTCGAACTCCCGCTGCACGGTCCGCTTGTAGGTCACGTCGACGAGGCTCTCGTAGGCCCTGGCGAGCGGAAGGAGATGCTCGGGAGCGCCGTTCGCACGATAGGTCTGAAGGGCTTGATTGGCCTTGGCAACTTCGTCCCGCCGGCTCTTCTCGAGCTGAACGTGATCCTCGAGACCCTCGTTCTTGCGTTCGACGTTGAAGAGGTAGTGCATGAACTCATGAACGATCGTCCATTTGTCGCCGGCTTCGTCGAACAGAATGACCGGGCGGACGACGGCGGACTTGGAGCAGCTGGCGTTCAGGGGGCAGGCGTCGAAGTAGAGGCCCGCTAGCCAGCTGTTTTCGCCCACGCCCGAGGAGATGCTGACCCAGATGTCTTCGAAGACCGCCGGCGGCGGATCCAGGGTCACGAAGTAAATGGGCGCGCGCTTTTTTCCCGGGGGGCGCGGCACCCGGTACATCTCCAACCGGCGTTTCTGGAGGTATTCGACGGCCGAAAAGCCCGAGGCGCCCAGGATCGCCTCGAGGTCGAGCCGGTTGTAGCGTTTTCCGAAGTAAGAGGTGTCGATGCGGGCTTTGCCGAGGTTCTCGAAAACGGCGGCGTCGCCGGTGCTCGGGGGAATCTCGAACTCGTTGGGATCGTAGGGAGGGCGTTCGTACTTTCGCGCGGCGGGAGCGGGCTCGTCCTTGGCACAGCCGCCGAGGGCAACCGAGGTCGCCGCGATGTAGATGCACAGAAGAAGCGACAGCGGCGACCGACGATCGAGGCAAAGCGCCTGCATCCGAAAACTCCCGTCTGACTGGAGAGGGTGCGCGAACGAGCGAGCGGGAAAACTCGTACCGCAGGTGCGGTGTTATTGTGAACCACGGCCGCTGATTGTGGCCGTAAATCCAAAAAGTCTATGCGCTGAGCCATGAACCCAATGTGTGGTCCTTTCTTAAATACCCGGGGTTTTTGCCGATGGCTTCAGCAATACTCACAAGTCTAAAGTTCGGCGCTCACATGATTTGGTATCGATGTGGCTCTCGACCAGCTGGCCCGGGGGTTGCTGTACACCATTGTACGAACCAAGACCCGGTGCCTTTAAAGCACCAAAAACACCAACTTTTGGGGGAATCAATGAACGTGAAGTCTTTCGTCCTCGCCGCTGCACTCGCTCTCGTCAGCGCTCAGCCCGCTCTCGCTAACGACGCCGACCTCTCCAACGAAGCCGCTGCCTTCGAGCAGTTCGCTGATGAACAAGCTCTCGGCCTCGACCAAGATGCTCAGCTCCGTGACCGTACCGGCGAAATCATCGGCGGCGTGATCGGTGGAGTCATCGGTGGCGTGATCGCCGACCGCGTTTTCCCGCCCCGCCATCCCGGTCCTCACCGTCCTCATCCCGGTCGTCGTGGTTTCACCTGCTGGGCGCAGAACGGTCGCGGTCACTGGTTCACGGCTCGTGGCTGGGGACATCCCCAGTGGATCCAGGACCAGGCGATGCACCAGTGCTATCAGTACTCGCGTTTCTGCCGCCCGATGGGCTGCCGCTAATACCGGCTCCCAGGTCCATATATTGGATTGAAAGTGAAGGGGTCTCAGGAAAGAGGCCCCTTTTCTTTTGTCAGCCCTTCTTACTGCCTTTGGTCTTGGTCTTGCCGGGGGCCGCGTTCTTTTCGATGAACTCGATGATCATGCCCGCGACGTCCTTGGTGGTGGACCGTTCGATGCCTTCTAGGCCGGGGGAGGAGTTCACTTCCAGGATCAACGGGCCGTGTTTGGAGCGGATGATGTCCACGCCGGCGACGTTGAGGCCGAGGATCTTCGCCGCGCGCACGGCGACCGAGCGCTCTTCGGGGGTGATCTTCACCTGCATGGCCTTGCCGCCGCGATGAAGGTTGGAGCGGAACTCGCCGTCTTTGGCGACCCTCATCATGCTCGCGATTACTTTGTCGCCCACCACGAAGCAGCGGATGTCGCTGCCGGCGGCCTCCGAGACGAACTCTTGAACCAGAAAGTAAGCGTCGAGGTTCCTGAACGCGTCGATCACGCTCTCGGCGGCCTTGTGGGTCTCGGCGAGCACGACTCCCTTGCCTTGCGTGCCTTCGAGCAGCTTCACGATGAACGGCGGCTGTCCGATCAAGCTCAATAAATCTTGTTTATCGTCGGGCGAGTGCGCGAAGCCCGTGACGGGCAGGCCGATGCCTTCGCGCGAGAGAAGCTGCATCGAGCGCAGCTTGTCCCTGGCGCGAGTGATCGCCTGGGATTCGTTCAGGCAGTAAACGCCCATCATCTCGAACTGCCGCACGACCGCGGTTCCGTAAAAGGTGACCGACGCTCCGATGCGCGGGATGATCGCGTCGAAGCCGAGGAGGTCCTCGCCTTTGAAGTGGATCGTCGGCTTGTGCGCGCTGATGTTCATGTAGCAGCGGAGCGGATCGATGACCCGCACCTGGTGACCGCGCTCTTCCGCGGCTTCGACGAGCCGGCGCGTGGAGTAGAGCTCTTTCTTGCGGGATAGTACGCCGATTTTCATTCTTCCGCCGGGGCTTTCTTGCGTTTGCCTTTTCGATAGGATTTGGTCGCGCGTTTCGGCTTACCGAGAAGATAGGAATGGAACGGATCGATCAACAGCTGATGCATGGCGCCCCGACCCAGCAGCATCCGGTGCGACATGGTTTCACGGTTGGCGAGGGTCATCTCGATCGGGAATTTGAGCGAGCCGATCACGAGCGTCGTCTGGATCACGTAGCGCTTCTCGCGGTGGCCGCCCGAGTCCGTGACCACGCGGTGGTCGACGACGGTCGCCGTGCAAGTCTGAATGACGTCGCTTCTTTTTTGGACCGGGTGAACCTTGAAGCGAACTTTGAGGACGCCACGCTCTTTGAATGTTTTGACGTCGAAAGCATGCAGCGAAGAGGTGCGGGCGCCGGTGTCGACTTTCGCTTTCACCGACGCGAGCCCCAAATCGGGCAGCGCCACCCATTCCTTCCAGCCGATGAGAATCCGCGAGCTATCCATTGCTGCTGATGGTACCTTGTCCGGGTGAAGAAGAAAACCGCTCGACGCAAAACCCCCACGCGCGGACTCACGGTCTTTCGCGGCATCAAGAAGCTCTACACTCTCGCCCCCGCGGCGGCCAAAGAAGGTCGCGGCATCAAGGCCGCGGATCTCGGCCTGGTCGAAGGGGCGGCGATGGTCGCCCGCGGCGGGCGGATCGAGTGGGCCGGACGCGAGCGAGATCTGCCGCGCGAGTACAAGGGTGCCAAGCGAGTCGATCTTAAAGCTTCATGCGTGATTCCGGCGTTGATCGAGTCGCACACGCACGTCCTGCACATGGGCAATCGCGCGAATGAGTTCGAGAAACGCAACCAGGGCGAGAGCTATCAGTCGATCGCGAAAGCCGGCGGCGGCATCTTGGCGACCGTGCTGCCGACGCGCGCGGCTTCGGCCGCGGAGCTCGCGCGCGTGGGCCAAGCCCGCGTCGAGCGCTTCATTCGGCAGGGCGTGACTACGATCGAGTCGAAGACCGGTTACGATCTCACGATCGCGGGCGAGCTCAAGATGCTCAAAGGCGCGGGCCTGCTTAAGCGCGCGCGGATCGTGCGCACCTACTTGGCGGCGCACGCGATTCCGCGCGAGTTCCCGAATGCCGAGGCCTATATCGACGCTTTGATCGGCGAAGGTCTCCCGCGCCTGAAGAAAGAGGGTCTCGCTTGTCGCGTGGATGTCTTCGTCGAGGACGGCTATTTCTCCTCCACTCTCGCGCATAAGTATCTTTCGGCGGCCAAAGGGCATGGCTTCGATTTCGTTGTGCACGCCGATCAGCTGACTCGCTCGGGAGGAGCGGAGCTCGCCGTGGAGCTGGGTGCCCGGTCGGCAGATCACCTTCTACGGATCAACGACGGCGACATCGCGAAGCTCGCGGACAGTAACGTGACTTGCGTTCTGCTGCCGACGGCGGATCTTTACGTGAAGTGCCCTTATCCCCCGGCGCGCGCCTTGATCGATCGCGGAGCGCGGGTGGCGCTCGCGACGGACTTCAACCCCGGAACCGCGCCCTCGCAGGACGTGGCGCTGGTCGGAGTGCTCGCGCGCATCGAGATGAAGATGACTCTGGCGGAGACTCTGGGCGCGTATACGGTGGGCGCGGCATATGCTTTGGGGCTCGAAGGCGAGTTGGGATCGATCGAGCGCGGTAAACTCTGCGACTTCTGCGTGCTCGAAGCGGCCGATTTGGACGAGCTCTTCCTCGAGGTGGGCCGCATGCCGATCGCGAAAGTGTACCGCGAGGGCCAGTGTTTGTTCGGTTAAATGGAAGTGTCTTTGTGTACTTGCTGGGCATGAGAGTTCCGCGCCGGTCAGCCGTGATTCCAAGCCGATAGGGCACCGCATGCTCTTTTCTTACGGCACCTTAAAAAGAGTTTGCATTCCCAAAACCAGCCTGAATAGTCTGTCAATGACACTCCTCTCGGCAGGATGCTGAAGGGGTGTCATATGTCATTTGGTAGTTGCTGGTTCGCAAGTGGGGAGGGGAGCCGGGCAATGAGGGAAACCGTCACGTACGTCACACAGAGCAAGTACTTCACGCCGGCGTTCAACGCCGCGATTTTCGACGGACCCATCCGGATCTACTTCGCTCAATATCAGGAAGCCCAAGCGCTGAAGCTCTACTTCAACTTGCAGGAACGCTACGGCGACATCCGCAAGCAGGCGCGCGGAATTTTCCGCGACCGCGGCCAGAACATCTTCGTCATGCTTTATCCGACCGAGGAGACTTTCGATCTGTCGATGGGCGCGGGAGCCGAAGCGGCCGGGCGTCCCCAGTTCGTTCGCGAGCGCCTCGGTACCGACTTCGTCGTCGGCGTGCGCGGGCCTCTCGAGGACGACCTCTTCGATTCGCTCTGCCACGAGATGGATCACATCATCCGGACGCCCGAAGCCTGATTTTTCCGCTCATCTGCGATCGATCGTCAGTCTCAGCCGGCCGGGCCGGCTGGTGCGGATCGATTTCGACGTCAGCGAGTCTTTGTCCGAGTACGCTGTGATCTCGTAGGTCTCGCCCTTGCGAAGGGCGAACTCGAAATGCCCTTGCGTATCGATCCACACTTTCGCTTTGTGCTTGTCCTTCAGATTCTCGAAGACCACGTAGGTGTCGCGGCAGGGCTCTTCGCTGAGTCCCGAGACGAGCGTATGTGGCAGCAGGACCTTGCACGAGCCCTGCACCGTCGGCGAGCGCGCCTTGTCCAGGTTCTGCGCGAGCTGAAAGCTGACGGCGATCACGGAAAGCGGTCCGCCGACGGCGAGACCCTCGCTGCCGGAGCCCGACCCCCGATTGCCTTGATAGGAAGCTTGCGTGAGCGGCATGACGGCTTCGGTGCTCACCGGCGTCGCTTTCGATTCGATTTCTTCCACTTCCGTGGCCTGGTGCGCGCATGCAGAGAGCAGCGCGAGCGCCGCGAGTGAGAGACGTTTCGGCATTTTAGCCTCCGGTCGATGCCGACTGGGTCGCGTCTTTTTCCTGAAGGAGATCCTCGATGAACTCGATCGTGTCGGGATCCGACCAATCATTGGCGCCGAAACCGCTGAACACGAGCCGCCCTTGGCGATCGATCACGAAGTTGGCGGGTAGCGCATCGACTTCGAAGAGCTGCGCGGCTTTTTTGGAGACGTCGAAGAAGCTGGGGAAGACGAACTTCTGCGCCGACCAGAACTTCTTGGCGAAGTCCTTTCCTTCGGGGCCTTCTTCGACGTTCAGCGCGATGATCCTCAGCCCTTTGTCGTGGAAGCGCTTTTCGATCGCGGCGAAGGTCGGGAGCTCCTCCAAGCAAGGCGCGCACCAGCTCGCCCAGAAGCTGAGAATGACGACGTTTCCGCGGAAGTCGGAGAGTTTCTTCTGTCCGCCGTCGGCGTCTGTTAGAATGAAGTCCTGGATCGGCGGCCGTTTTCCGATGGCGGAATCGCCCGAGTGCTCGGCGTCGTGCCCGGGAGCGTTCGGGATGCTCGAGTGCTTCAGGCCCGAGGTGAAATACCCGATGCTGGCCATGCCGACCAAGGCGACGAGCAGCGCGAGCTTCGCCCATGCGGGCAAACGGAACTGGCGCGCGCCCGCGGATGACTCCGAGGGCGCTGCTCCCGAAGGAATTGGGGATGAAGAATCGGGTTTCAAGTCCATCGCTAAAGGCTAATCGGAAACCCGGGCGCGGTCAAAGCGACAGCGGCCAGATCATCATCGAATACATTCTGCTTCTCATCATCGCGGTCACCGTCGCCGCGATCATCACGCGCGCGATGATCGGTCGCGGCGACGACGGTAACGGCTGGGTTCTCGACACCTGGGCCGCGATCAATACCGAGATCGGCAAAGACAAAGCCGACGACATCAAAGCGGGTCCGGACTGACGGTGCCTACGGGCCGAAGAAGGCCGAGCCGCGCTTGGAAACTTCCTCGCTGATCGCGGCTTGCATCTGCTCGCGGATGTCTTGCGCGATTTCCTTAACGAGTTCGGAGTCGTCGGCGGCTTCCGCTTTGTAGGGTAGGTAGATCGGGGGCAGGAACTTGATCTTCCAGCGGGCCGGCAACGGAATCACGTTGAGCGGCAGCGGCAGCACGACGCCGCGCAAGTACTTGGTGAACTTCAGCTGCGCGAGATTGATGTGCGTTTCCTCGGCGCCTAGAACGAGCGTCGGCACGATCGGGCACTGGCGTTTCAAGGCCATGCGGATGAAGCCGCGCTTGAACTCTTGTAAGTGATAGCGCTTGGCGGTCGGCTTGAAGTTGCCGTACTCGCCTTCGGGAAACAAAACCACCAAGTTGTTCTTCTTCAGCTGCGCCATCCCGTTCGCCATCGAGGCTTCGATGAAGCCCACTTTTTCGGCGGGTATCGCCGTCGCCTTGGTAAGGAACCAGAAATGGTGCGTGAGAACCCGCGGCACGCGGCCCGACGCCTTGTGAATCTCGTGGCTCAACAGAAACGCGTCGAAGCCCGAGTAGCCCGAGTGGTTGGGGGCGATGATCGCGGGGCCGCGGCGCGGAATGTTCTCGGTTCCTTCGATCTGTAGGCGGAAGTACTTGCGCGCGATCTCCATCACGAAGTGCGGAAAGACACGGTAGATGAGAACTTCGGGCGCGAGATCGAAGAGCCCGAAGACTTTTTCGGTTGGCTTTTTACCCATCTTTCTGAAAAAGTTTTCCATCTGCCCTAGGGCCTATCCTAAAACTGGAAGGGGTCTGAACGGATTCCCATTGGCCGTCAATCGAGGCGCGGAGGGTTGAGTGTAGCAGGCAGCTACTCTCAGCCCGAAGTAACGAAGAGTGGCGGCCAATGGGAACCGCCCGAAGGGTGAAAAGAAAAAGCGGCAACTGACTTCGTTGCTCCTCGTCGCCGTAGCTTTGGCTATGACTCCTCGTCGCGCCTCGCATTTGCCGCTTTTTCTTTTCATTCAGACCCCTTCCAGTTTTAGGATAGGCCCTTAGTTTATCGAATTCGGGAAGGAGTTGCCATGGCTAAAGCACCCGCACTCAAAGCGCCTCGCTACATCCTCGCCATTGATCAAGGCACGACGGGCACGACCGTCACCCTCGTCGGCTTCAAAGGCGAGACCGTCGCGCGCGTGAATCAGGAGTACCGGCAGATTTACCCAAAGCCCGGCTGGGTCGAGCACAAGCCCGAAGATATCTGGAACAGCGTTCTCGCGACGATGACGGCCTGCCTCAAGAAGGCGAAAGCGAAAGGCACGGACGTCGCGGCGATCGGCATCACGAACCAGCGCGAGACGATCGTGGTCTGGGACCGCAAGACTTCCAAGCCCGTGCATAATGCGATCGTCTGGCAAGACCGCCGCACGAGCGACGACTGCGATCGCTGGAAGCGCGAAGGGCACTCGGACATGATCCGCGCGAAGACGGGGCTCGTGATCGATCCGTATTTCTCGGCCTCGAAGATGCGTTGGCTTCTCGACAACGTGAGCGGACTTCGCGCGCGGGCCGAAAGCGGCGCGCTCGCCGCCGGAACGATCGACACTTTTCTTCTCTGGAGACTCACGGGCGGCGTCGCGCACAAGACCGACGTCTCCAACGCCTCGCGCACGCTGCTCATGAACATCGAAACCGCGCGGTGGGATCGAGATCTGCTGAACTTCTTCTCCGTTCCGGAAAAGCTCCTGCCCGAAATCACCGATTCCTCCGGCGAGTTCGGCGTGACCAAGGGCCTTAAGATCCTACCCGACGGCATTCCCGTCACGGGCATCGCGGGCGATCAGCAGGCGGCGCTCTTCGGCCAAGCCTGCTTCGACGAAGGCGAGTCGAAGTGCACGTTCGGCACGGGCAGCTTTCTCTTGATCAACTCGGGCTCGCGTAGGGTGAAGTCGAAAGCCGGCCTCCTCACCACGGCCGCATGGCGCCTAAAGGGCGAAAAACAGATGACCTACGCGCTCGAGGGCGGAGCGTTCATCTGCGGCGCCGCCGTGCAGTTCCTGCGCGATCAGCTCGGTTTCATCAAGCAGAGCCATGAAGTCGAAAAGCTCGCGGCGAGCGTGAAGGACTCCGGCGGCGTCGAGTTCGTGCCGGCGCTCACGGGCCTCGGCGCGCCCTATTGGGACCCGTACGCGCGCGGTCTCATCTGCGGGCTTACGCGCGGCACGACCCGCGCCCACATCGCGCGGGCGACGCTTGAGGCGATGGCGCTTCAGAACACCGAAATCCTGCTCGCGATGAAGGACGATCTCGGCCAGGATCTGCGCTCGGTGCGCGTCGACGGTGGTGCCGCCGCCAACGGTATGTTGATGCAGCTGCAAGCCGACTACCTCGGAGTGGAAGTCGTCCGCCCGAAGATGATCGAAACGACGGTCGCGGGCGCGGCCTACCTCGCCCTTTTGGGCGCGGGGATCTTTTCGTCCACCTCGGACATCAAGAAAATCTGGAAAATCGAAAAGACGTTCAAGTCCAAGATCAAGGACGTCGCCGAGCGGGATGCGCGTCTCGGCGCCTGGCAGCTCGCGGTTCGGCGCGCGCGTTTAGGCTAAAGCGCGGTGCTTCGTATCATTATTAGGATTCGCGCCACGGGCGCGTATTTGATTGCCTTCCTTTGCGCTGGCTCCATATCGTCATGTCTTCACCTTCCTGCGATAGAAACGGGTTCTGAATGGATTTGGCGCTTAAGATCGCGGCGGTTCTCGAGTTCGGTGTTCTTGCACTGCTGTTTGTGCTCTCGATCTGGTCGATCGCGATCATGATCGACCGGCGCCGCGCGCTCGCGCGCGAAGCCGGCGATAGGGTGGCGCTCGAGGAGCTGCGCGCGCTCATCGCCCGTCAAGGCGGCGCCGACCAAGTCGAAAAGTGGATCGACGCGCATCCGGGTCTGCACGCGGGCGTGGTGCAGACGGCGCTCGCCAAGCAGGCGAGCGGCACCGAGAGCATCGACCGCGCGGTCCGTTCCTACATGACTTCCGAGCGTTTGAAATTGGAAAAAGGCTTGCCGGTTCTCGCGACGCTCGGAGCGAACGCTCCGTTCATCGGGCTCTTCGGCACGGTTCTCGGCATCATCCGCGCGTTCGCCGCTCTCGGCGAAAGCTCCGGCGCGGCCAGCTCCGTGATGTCGGGCATTTCGCAAGCGCTCATCGCGACCGCGGCGGGTCTCTTCGTCGCGATCCCGGCGGTCGTCGCTTTCAACTCGTTCTCCTCTCGCTTGCGCGAAATGGTCGCGCAGTGCGAGTCGCTCCGCGATCTGTGGGTCGCGGAAACCTCGCGGAGAAACGGCTGATGGCGGGCATGGCACCGGAGAGCTCGGGCGACGACCAGGGCACGTTGATGTCGTCGATTAACGTCACGCCGTTCGTCGACGTCGTGCTAGTCCTTCTCGTGATCTTCATGGTCACGGCGCCCATCATAGCGAAGGACCTTCTCAGCGTGCGTCTGCCGAAAACCGAAAGCGGCGACGGCAAGGGCATGTCGACTCTCGGCGTGAGCATCAATCGCCAAGGGCAAATTCTCTTGAACGGCGCTCCCGTGACGGAAGAGCTCCTGCGCGACGAAGTGAAGAAGGCTCTGGCCGCCGATAAAGAGGCGCAGGCGATCATCGCCGGCGACGTGGAAACGCAGTATGGAAACGTCATCCGAGTCATCGACATCATCAAATCGGCGGGCCTCTCCCGGTTCGCCGTCCAAGTCGAACGGAAGTGAGCCCCAAGGGATTTCCCCGTACGTGGTGTCGACCGCGGCGCACGTCGCTGTGGCGAGCACCCTTGCTCTCTTGCTTGCGCTCGGCAACGGTGCGCCCGAAAAAATCGAAATCGAAGTGATCGAGAATCCCAAACCGGCGCCGCCCTTGCTCGATCTCTCGCAGCAGCCGAAGCCGCCGCCTCTGAAACCGAAGGAAGCCGAGCCGCGGAAAGTGTTCGGCGTTTCCAGAAAAGCCGTCACCTCCGAGGATCCCGGACCGGGTGTCGAGGTCAAGCAAGGGAACACGGTCGCCAAGGATCCGGACGACGAAAAGCTCAAGCCTGGCGACGCGGATTCGCTGCCGATCCCGACCGACGAGTTCTTGGTTTCCAAAATGCCGTCGATCCTCTCGGAGTTCAAAATTCCGTATCCCACCGAGGCGAAAGCGAAGAAGGTCGAGGGAAAAGTGGTGATGGAGCTTCTCATCGACGCCCAAGGCGCGGTGCGGGACGCGCGTCTCGTCAGCTCCCCGGGTGCGGGCCTGGGCGAAGCGGCGATCGAGGCGGTTCGCCGCTTCAAGTTCCGGCCGGCCGAGGTCGAGGGCAAGCCGGTCGCCGTGAAGACGCGTTTCACTTACAACTTCGTACTCGAGAAATGACCATGCTTCGCTTTGCTCCGCTCTTGATCGCGTTTTTAACTTTTCCGAACGGCGCGCTCGCGCAGCAGCAGCAGCCGACCGTCGCATCGCACGCGGCGCCCGCCGTGCCCAGCGTGCGGATCGAAGGCCGGCTCTTCGAGCGCGGCACCAGGCGCCCGCTCGCCGATGTCAACGTGTTCGTCTTGCCGGCGAAGCTGCGGGCGACGACCCACGCCGACGGCCACTTCATTTTTGAAAAGGTTCCCGCAGGCGAGTTCACCTTCGTCATCAACGCCACCGATTACCTCAAACTCGAGAAGAAAGACGTCGCGGATCCGAACGCGAACAAGACACGCACGCTCTATCTCCAGCGCGCGACTTATCAGGGGCTCGAGGCGACGGTCGTAGGAAAAGTCGAAAAACGCGACGATGCCCGCAAGTCCCTCAAGACCGAGGAGTTTCTGACCATGCCCGGCTCGGGCGGCGATCCGGTGAAAGCCGTGCAGAACCTGCCCGGCGTCGCGCGCGTGCAAGGCGGCTCCTCGCAGGTCGTGATCCAAGGCTCGGCGCCTCAGGACACCGAATACATGTTCGACGATCATCAGGTGCCGCTCGTGTTTCACTTCGGAGGATTGACGTCGGTGATCACGCCCGAGGCGGTCGAGCAGGTCGACTATCTTTCGGCGGGCTACGGGCCCGAGTACGGCAACGCCATGGGCGGGATCGTGGGCCTGCGCACGCGCAGTCCGGCGCGCGACCGGCGCAAAGGGTTTCTCTTCGCCGATACGGTGAAAGCCGGAGCGCTGATCGAAGGACCGATCGACGAGAAGAGCTCGTATCTCGTCACAGGCCGCTACAGCTATCTCGGCTTCGTTTTGAAGAGCGTCTTAAAGGACAATCCCAGCTTCGATTTGACTGTCGCGCCCGCGTTCGCGGATCTCGCGGTGGTTTACGAGCGCAGGCCCTCGGCGAAAGACGACGTTCGGGTCGTTCTGATCGGCTCCAATGACGAGCTGAAGTTTCTCTTCAAAGAGCCCGTGCGCGCGGAGCCGGCGTTACGCGGGAATTTCTCGATGCAAACGCAGTTCTATCGCCTGATCCCGCAGTGGACTCGCCGCTTCGAGGGAGGCTCGATCGGGCGCTTCTCCGCGGGCCTCGGCCAAGATCTGGTGCGCGTCGACGTCGGCGAGAACTTCTTCGATTTGGGCACGATCGTGGTCACGCACCGGGAGGAGATCGAAACGAAGCTGGGCTCCGAGTGGACGAGCACGACCGGCATGAACGGCGACATCACCCGCAACAAGGTGAGTCTGCGCCTGCCGCGCACGAACGGAACGGGCGGAGTCTCGAGCCCGATCAGCGGCTCGGAGATCGTCGAGGTCGCGATCGCGCGCGACGACTTCAACCTCGGCGGCTATTGGCGCGGCACTTACAAGCCAGCGGGCACCGCATACACGTGGATGCCCGGCGCGCGCCTCGATTACATCGGGCCCACGAAGGAGCTGAAACCCGTGCCTCGCTTGGGCGCGCGCTACACGCTCGACGAGTTCACGTTCCTTCGCGCGGCGATCGGCCAGTACTACCAGGCGCCGGAGCCGCAGGAGAACGCGCCCGACTACGGCAATCCCGATCTCAAGGCGCCGCACGCGTGGCACTTCGTCGTCGGCGGCGAAAAGGATTTGCGCGCCGGCTCGAGCCGCGGCTTCACCGCGCAGTCGAACGTGTTCTACAAAACATTTCATAACCTCGTGATCACCTCCTCGCGCGCGGTCGTGCGCGACGGCGCGGCGACCTTCGAGCGCTACAGCAACGAAGGCACGGGCCGCGCCTACGGCGCCGAGCTCTTGATCCGCTATGAAGGAAAACCTTGGACCGGCTGGCTCGCGTACACGATCTCACGTAGTTTTCGCACGGAGCCCACGCAAGGCGAGCACGTCTTTCGCTACGATCAAACGCACAATGTGAACCTGATGGCGTCTTACGACTTCGCCAATGACTGGAAGCTCTCGAGCCGTCTGCGGTACGTGACGGGGAACCCGGTGACGCCGGTGACGGGCGGAACGCTCGACGCCGACAACGACGTTTACGTCCCGACGCGCGGGCCGATCTACGCCGAGCGGCTCGAGCCTTTCGTTCAGCTGGATCTGCGTCTCGATAAGAAGTGGGTCTACGATACGTGGCTGCTTTGGGGCTACGTCGACATCCAGAACGTCACCAACCGCGAGAATCCCGAGACCATCCGCTACTCTTACGATTACTCGCAGAAGAAGACCGTTTCGGGGCTGCCGACGATCCCCACGATCGGCGTGAGGGGGGAATTCTGATGAAAGCGCTTTCCTTCGTGGCATTGGGTGTTTTTTCGATCGCCTTCGCGACCTCGTGCTCGAGCGATGACTTTCCGAAGTACGTCGAGCTCGGCGGCTTGCGCATCCTCGCTCTGCAAACGGGAACGAACGGCGGCGCGGCCGAGAACGCTCCAGGTGACTCGGTGACGGTGACTCCCTACGTGAGCGACTATCGGGGCGCGCGCACGATCACTTACGCGGCGGTCGCGTGCACGGATCCCGGGATCGGCGCGGGCGTCGAGCCCACATGCGACGGCGTGGCCGATCGCGTGGCGGTCGCGAACGGCGCGCTGACGATTCCGGCGACCTCGCGCACTGGCGCGGGCAACTCGTTCACGGTGAATATTCCGTCGACGGCGCTCGCGGGCCGTTCGGCCGCGGATCAGTACAACGGTGTCGGCTATCTTCTGACTTATACCCTGACGGCGAGCGACGGGACGACCGTGAGGAGCTTCAAGCGCCTTATCGTTTCATCGAAGTCTCCGAAGAACATGAATCCGACGCTGACGGGAGTTTTGGCCAATGGCTCGCCCATGACGGCGATGCCCGCGGGCGAAGTCACGATCCGCGCGAGCTATCTCACCGGCTCGATCGAAAGCTATTCCGCGATGAAGACCGATCAGTCGGTGACCGCGCGGACCGAAGAGCTCGTGACGACCTACTTCATCACCGACGGCTCATTGAAGACGTTCCGCACGGTGAACGATCAGACGACGACCTACACGCCGCCTTCGCCCGTGCCAACGGACCATACTCCGGTCATGGTGGCGGTCACCCGCGACTCCCGCGGCGGTATCTCGGTCGTGGTGCAGGGGCTTTGACCCAGACCTTGCGCCAGGCGAGAGGCATTGATCCGCGACCGTCTTCCGAGATTGGGTTAAACTGGGAAATCAACGGAGATCCCAGCATGAGACGGCGCGATTTTCACTGGAGCCTCTATCACACGACCGAGAAGAACCAGCTCGACAATCTTCGCACCGATCAGGTCGAAGTGGTGTACGCCGCGCTTCCGAAGGCGCTCCGCAAAGACTGGTTCATCTGGAAAGACGGCTTCGACGGGTGGAAACCGTTCGACGAATTCCCCGACATTCTAGTGAGCTTGCGCGAAGCTTCGGTCATGAAGGTGCCGACGCCGACTCCGCCGCAGCAGGGGCCTCAAGGGGCGCAGCCGAAAACGAAGGAAACGACCCAGCCCGGAAAAACCGTGACCGACGTTCCCAAGGTGATGCTCTCGCCGTCGGGAAAACCGATTCGCGAAAAAGTCGTCGCCGACAGCGCGAACGAGCAAACGATGGATTTCGGCTTGATGGAAGGCGGAGTGACGGAAGACCGCGCGCACGAGCGCTTCGACCGCAAGTTCGAGATCCGCATCGTCGCGGGCGACAAGGTCTACAACAACTCGACGCTCAATGTTTCGCTCAAGGGCATTCAGCTCAAGGATGATCTTCCGCCGAACCTGCCGAAGTACTTCAACGTCGAGATCCGCAAAGCGAACCGCATGATCCCGGTCGTGGGCTCGGAAGTGAAAAACAAGGACGGCTCGCCCTCGAAGCGCATCCTCATCGAGGCCAACGAGTACGTGAACGCGCTCTTCTCGCTGCTGCTCGAAGGCAACTAACGGACGGACGTGAACGATGGTATCGGTACGCTATCTCGTCAGCGACGTTGAAAAATCGATCGAGTTTTACACCGTCGCGCTTGGTTTTAAGCTCGACCAGAGCTTCGCGCCGGCGATGGCGATCGTTTCCAAGGGTGAGCTTACACTTTGGCTCAGCCCGGGAGGATCGCAGATTCTCTGCGAAGATCCGTCGGGGAACGTCGTCGAGCTCTTTCAGCCTAAGTAATCCTTAGATCTCGAAATCGCGATCTTCCGATCGGGAAACCGTCGGGCGTTTCGGCGGCCGCGCCGAAGCCTGGCGAATCTCCGCGCCGAGGAAGCCCAACAGATCGCGCACGTCGCGGATCCATTTGATCTTCTTCTTCGTCGGGGCGTCGAGCTCGTTCAGGTGCTTCTTGTTGGAGGCCGGCACCGCGAACGTCGTGAAGCCGAGCTTGTCGGCCTCTTTCAAGCGCGCGTCCGCGAATGAGACCGCGCGCACTTCGCCGGTCAAACCGATCTCGCCGAAGAAGCAAGTCTTCGCGTCGATCTCGGTGCCCGTTTCGGTGGAGATCAAAGCCGCGGCCACCGCGAGATCCGCCGCGGGCTCCATCAGCTTCAAGCCGCCGACGACGTTGATGAAAACGTCGGCGCTGGCGAGCTTCATGCTCAAGTGCTTGTTCAAAACCGCCGCGAGCAAGTGTACGCGGTTCACGTCGAAACCCAAGGACGTGCGCCGCGGCTGTGGCATCGGCGTGAAGTTCGTCAGCGCCTGCACTTCGCAAAGCAGAGGCCGCGTGCCTTCCATCGACGCGAACACGGTGGAGCCGATCAGCTGCGTTCCGCGCTCTTCCAAAAACAGCTCGGAAGGATTCTGGACTTCCTCGAGCCCGCGGCCGTCCATTTTGAAAACGCCGAGCTCGTGGGTCGCGCCGAATCGGTTCTTCAGCGCGCGCAACAATCGGAACTGGTGGCTCATGTCACCTTCGAACGACAGCACGGTGTCCACCATGTGCTCGAGGACTTTCGGGCCCGCGATGTTTCCTTCCTTGGTCACGTGGCCGACGAGGAAAACGGTGATGCCGGCGCCTTTCGCGAGGCCCATCAGCTGGGCCGCGCACTCGCGTACCTGCGACACCGAGCCCGGCGCCGAAGGAACCTCGGGGAGAAACACCGTTTGGATCGAGTCGATGACCAAAACTTTAGGTCGGATTTCTTTGGCGAGCTCGCGGATGACTTCGAGGTTGGATTCGCTCGCCATGTGCACGCGGGAGGAGCGCACGCCGAGACGTTGCGCGCGCAAGCCGCTCTGGTTCACGGATTCTTCGGCGGAGACGTAGAGCACGTCGACCTCTTGCGAGGCCAAGCCTCCGGCCATCTGCAGAAGCAGCGTCGATTTGCCGATGCCCGGATCGCCGCCCAAGAGAATGAAGGAGCCGTCGACGAGCCCGCCGCCCAAAACGCGGTCGAGCTCCGAAAAGCCGGTCGAGGTGCGCTCGGTCTGTTTCTCGACGACCTTTTCGTCCAGACGAATGACCAGGCTCTCGGCATCGCGCGATCCGCCGCCGCCCGAGGGACTCCAGCCGCGCTGGCGGGAGCTCACCGCGGTCTCTTTCGCTTGGATCTCCTCGACGAAAGTATTCCAGGCGCCGCAGTCGGTGCAGCGTCCTTCCCACTTAGATCTTTGGGCTCCGCAGTTCTGGCAGACAAAAACGGATTTGGGTTTCGCCATTTTCCGGACTTTTCCTTCCCCAGAAGACCAATGGATATTGATCCGTTCGAGCATTACTCCGATGATGTCACTCAAGGGAGTTGAGCGTTTTTGGTTAACACGTTCCTGGACTCCGAACAACAAGGTCGATGAAAGCAGCTAAGAGTCCGAATTACCGAGCTATTTTTCTGATCGCAGTGTCGTTGGCGACGCTCGGTTTCGGGGTCCGCGCCACGGCCCAAACGCCGGCCGCTCCGACCGCGCGTCCGGACGCGGAAAAGATCCAGCGCGCAAAGACTTTGGCCGAGGACGGCAAGACCGACGAAGCCGCTAAGATCCTGAGCGCGCTGATCGAAGCCGAAAAGGACGCCGAACGCCGCAGCCTGATCCGCATGACGCTCGGGCTGATCCACTTCCGCGCCTCACAAGACGCTCTTGCCGAAACGCAGTTCGCGAAAGCGATCGAGGAAAAGTCCCGCATCGCCGACTACGCTCACTATCATCTCGGCATCCTCAAGAAAAAAGCCGGCCGCATGAAGGAAGCCCGCGCCGAGCTCGAGAAGGTGATCGACGCGAAGACGTCGACGCAGGCGAAAGACCTAGATGCCCGCTACCAGCTCGCGGAAGTTCTCTTTTCCGAGAAGCAATGGACGGCTGCGATCAAGCATCTGATGACGCTGAAGAAGGGCATGGGCTCCGACGAGCGCCTGCCCGAAGTGCTCTACAATCTCATGCGCGCCGAGCGCCACGAAGGCCGCAAGGCCAACGCCTGCAAGTGGGCGCGCGAACTCTATGCGAAGTATCCCACCGCGACGCTTGTGAAAGACTGGGGGCCGTCGCTGCACTTGAACGTCGTCGACGGACAAAAGCTCGGCTGCCTCGGCAGCACGCAGGATCTGAAGACGCGCATCCGTCGTCTTTCGCTGGGCGGGGAGGGCGAAAAGGCCGGCGCCGAGCTCAAGCTCCTCAAAGGGCAGCTCGGCGATCAAGAAACCTTCAGCTTCGATCTCATGCTCTCGAACCTGCAGATTTCCGAGGGACATCTCGAAGAGGCCATGAAGCTTCTGCTGAAGCATTTCCAGGAGCAGAAGGACAGCCCCGGCTACTTGATGATGCTCGGCAAAGCCGCTTCGCGCGCGGGCGACTATCAGGCGTCGATCGCGTCCTACCAAAAAGCCTATGAGCTCGCGCCCAAAGGCAAGGAAGCCGAAAACGCCCTCTTCCAAGCCGCGTTCACCAGCTATCAGATTCAAGACTACGACGGCGCGAGCCGCCGCTTCGAGAAGGTCGCCAAGCAGTTCCAGCGCACGCGCATAGGCCGCGACTCCCAGTGGTACCTCGCTTGGATCCGCTATCTGCGCGGCGACTACGAGGGCGCTTACGACAGCTTCAAGACGCTGGGCAAAACTCCCAAGGCCCTGGGGCGCGGGCGCGGCAAGCAGCGCGCGAGCCCCGATACGATTCAAAACGACCGCATCCAATACTGGACGGCGATGAGTCTCTTGCGCATGGGAAAACCAGCGGAGGCCGTCGCGATCTTCCAGTCGCTGGCGCGCGATCCTTCGACGGGCTACTACGCGCTCGTCGCGTATCAACGCTTGCTCGCGACGCCGGGCGGATCCTTGCCCGCGGGCCTCGAGGTCCGCTTGGGTCTCAAGCGCCAGGAATCGAGCGCGGCGCCCACCGCCGAAGAGCTCAAGGCCGCGGCCGAGGCCGTCGAAGCCGTGCGCGAGGAGTACGAGAACATCGCCGTCGAGGAAGACGGCGCGGAGGCCGACGAAGAGGAAGAGGACGAAGAATCCACGGTGGTCGAAAGCGGGCCCGCCAAGGAAAACTCGGCGAGCTTCCGCGATCCGCAGCTGGCCGCGCGTTTCGAGCGCGCCCGCGATCTCACGTTCGTCGGGCTCGAGAACGCCGCTCGCCGCGAGCTGCGCGAAATCGAGAAGAAAGCGCGCTCGGTCGCCGACCGCCGCCGCCTGATGACCGAGTACGCACAGGTGAAGAACTTCGAGCGCTCGAGCTTCATCGCCGAAGTCGGCTTCGGGTCCCTGCGCCTCCAGCACGGGCTGCAAGGGGAGGGGCGCACGTTCTGGGAATTCGCCTTTCCGCGTGCCTGGGAGGGGGCGGTCGGGAAAGCCTCGAAATCGACCAACATGCCCGAGGAAATGATCTGGGGAATCATGCGCGCGGAGAGCCACTTCCGCCAGGACGCTCAGTCACCGGTGGGCGCGCTGGGTTTGATGCAGATCATGCCGTTCACCGGGCGCAAAGTGGCCAGCCTCATGAACTGGAACGGCTTCGAGACGCGGTCTCTTCTTGACCCCGATACCAACATCCGGCTCGGCTCGCGTTATCTCCAGCGTCTTAACGAAAAGTTCTCGGGAAGCATTCCGCTCGTCGCCGCCGGCTATAACGCGGGCCCTCACCGCGTCACCGCTTGGGTCCGCAACTTCGGCAACCTCGAAATGGATGAGTTCATCGAGCACATTCCGTTCATCGAAACGCGCAACTACGTGAAGCGCGTGAGCCGCAACTTCCAGATCTACGCTCTTCTCTACAAGGGCGGCTTAGGCTCCATGTCCTGGCTCATCAAGCCGGTCGGCGTGGAGCTCAAAGATTCTTCATTCCATCGAGAAATCTGGTAATTGACACGACTAAAGCGAATTGGGAGAAAGGCCCTGAACACGGGGGCAATATGCGTTTCTTCGGCTCGATCGTTTCGCTCGCGACCGCTCTTCTCGTACTCGCTTCGTGCACCAAAGGCGGCAAGGACATCGACGTCGTCCTGCCTAGCGGGGAGAAAGCCAAGCTGCCCGTTGCCGAAACTTTGCGCATCCGCCTCTTCAGCGAGCCGCCGTCCCTCGACTGGCTAAAGCTCGGTGACACCTCGTCGACGAAGATCACCGCCAACTTGATGGATGGCCTCGTCGAGTACGACCTGAACGATCCCGAGCTGAACCTGGTGCCGGCGCTCGCTACGAAGTGGGAGTCGTTCGACAAAGGACAAAAGTGGAAGATCACGCTTCGTGAAGGCGTTTTGTGGAGCGATGGCAAGCCGTTCACCGCTCAGCACGTGATCGACGGTTGGAAGCGCCTTCTCAACCGCGAGACCGCCAGCCGCTACGCCTATTTCCTCTTCGGCCTGAAGAACGCGCGCCCCTACAACGAAGGCAAAAAAGAGTTCAGCGACGTCGGCGCCAAGATCACCGGCCCCTTTGAAGTCACCGTCGAGCTCGAGCGCCCGATGGCGTACTTCCCGTACTTGCTCACGCATCACTCGACCTTCCCGATCCGCATGGACGTCGTCGAAAAACACGGCGAGAAGTGGACCGAGCCCGGCAACATGGTCTCGCTCGGTCCTTACACTCTGAAGGCGTGGGAGCACGACCGCATCGTCGCGCTCGAGCGCAACGACAAATACTGGGGGCCGAAAGCCGAGACGAAATACCTCGTCGCTTACATGATTCAAGAGGGCTCCACGGCCATCAACCTCTTCGACTCCGGCAAGCTCGATTCCGTGCACGATCTTCCGTCGGTCGAGCTCAGAAAACTCCGCGGCCGCAAAGAGTATCGCCAGAAGTCGCGTCTCTCGACTTACTACTACGGCTTCAACGTCAAAAAGCCGCCGATGGACAACGTCGACGTGAGAAAAGCGATCGCGATGGCGATCGACCGCCAGCAGATCGTGCAGATCCTGAACGGCGGGCAGGTTCCGATGACGAGCTGGGTACCGGTCGGCATGTTCGGCTACGAAGCTGAGCGGGGCCTGGCGTTCAATCCCGAGAAAGCGAAGGAGCATCTCAAGAAGGCGGGTTACGCCGATCCGAGCAAGTTTCCGAAGCTCGAGCTCAAGTTCAATACTCTCGAAGACCATCAGCTCATCGCGGAGAACGTGCAGGCGCAGCTCAAGAAGAACTTGGGAATCGACCTCGAGCTCAAGAACGAAGAGTGGAAGGTCTACATGAACTCCATCAAGACCGATCCGCCGCACATCTTCCGCTACGGCTGGCAGGCCGACTATCCGGATCCGGACAACTTCTTCGCGGTTCTCCTGAGCTACTCGGAGAACAACCACACGCGCTGGAAAAACAAAAAATATGACGAGCTGATCGAGAAAGCTGCGAGCGCGCCGACGAAGGAAGAGCGCCGTAAGATCTACACGGAAGCGCACAAGATCCTCGTGGAGGAAGAGCTGCCGGTCGTTCCGTTCTACACTTCGGTGAGCCACATCCTCGTCGCGCCGCGGATCGAGAACTATCCGCTGAACGTGATGGAGCTCTACCACTTCCGCGGAGCCAAGATTAAGTGATTGGTTCAATCCTCGGCTGGGGGCTCGTCGCGCTTTTGGTGGCGGCGGTGGGCATGGACCTCGGCGACTTCGACATTCACGATGCGTTCTGGTACGTGGCCGGGGCATGGGCGCTCGCGGCCGCGGCCTACGCCGTGGTCAAAGGGCAGATGTTCACTTATGTCATCCGCCGGCTGATCGAGGCGGTGACGGTCGTGTGGATCATCGCGACGCTGACGTTCCTGCTTTTGCGCTTCCTGCCCGGCGGCCCGTTCGACGCGGAAAAAGCGCTGCCCGACGACATCAAGGCGAACATCGAAGCGCGCTACGGTCTCAACAAGCCGCTAGCTGAACAGTACGTCGACTACCTTGCCGCGACCGTTCAGGGCGACTTCGGCGAGTCGTACAAGTACATCGGCCGGCCCGTCTCGCGCATCATCGCGGAGACCTGGCCGGTTTCGTTTCAGCTCGGCTTCTACTCGCTTTTGCTGGCGTTCGTCTTGGGTGTTCCGATCGGGGTATTCGCGGCTTCTCGCCACAACACTTGGCTCGACAGCTCGCTCATGATCACGGCGATCAGCGGGGTCGCGCTCCCGAGCTTCATCATCGGGCCGTTGCTCATCATGATGTTCAGCTTCGGCATTCCGTTCTCGTCGATGCACGGCATGCTGCCTCCGGCGCTGTGGGATACGCCCGTGCACTTCATTCTGCCGGTCTTGACGCTGGGTTTGCGGCCCCTCGCGATTATCGCGCGCATGACCCGGGCGAGCATGCTGGACGTGATCCGCTCGGACTTCGTTCGCACGGCGCGCGCCAAGGGCGTCAACGAAAGCGTCGTGCTCTACAAACACGTGCTGAAGAACTCGCTGATCCCGGTTTTGACGATCGCGGGTCCCTTGATCGCGGGCGTGCTATCGGGTTCGTTCATCGTCGAGATCGTCTTCGGCATTCCCGGCATGGGTAAGCATCTCGTGCAGAGCGTGGGCAACCGCGACTATCCGCTGATCCTCGCGCTCACTTTGGTGTTTTCCGCGATGCTCGTGATCGCCAACCTCATCGTCGATCTCCTGTATACGGTGGTCGATCCGCGCATCAAGCTGACTTAGAGTCGATCCGAAAACTAGGAGGGGGCTGAATGAATAGAAAAAATGGTGGATGCGAGGCGCGACGACGAGTCATAGTCGAGACTATGGCGAGGAGGAGCAACGAAGTCAGACGCCGTTTTTTCTATTCACCCTTCGGGCGGTTCTCAATGGCCGCTACTCTTCGTTGCTACGGGCTCAATGTAGCTGCCTGCTACACCTCGCCCTGCGCGCCTCGATTAGCGGCCAATGAGAATGCCGTTCAGCCCCCTCCTAGTTTTCGGATCGACTCTTAAGAAGGGGCTTTAGGATGAGCAGCAACCCGACAGCAGCGCAAAACTCCATGGCCGTTCCCGCCAGCGGCGCGCGACCTGCGCCCGTTGGAAAGAGCCTCTGGTCCGACGGTTGGGCGCGCCTGAAGCGCAACCGCGCGGCGGTGATCTCGCTTTGGTTCATCGTGTTCGTTTGCCTCGTCGCGATTCTCGCGCCGTGGATCGCCCCGTACTCGTTCGAAACCCAGAACATCGATCGCGCGTTGATGTCGCCCGACGGCATCAACTGGCTCGGCACCGACAGCCTCGGTCGGGATCTTCTCTCGCGCATCATGTTCGGCGCGCGCATGTCGATGGCGGTCGGGGTGTTCACGGCCGTGTTCTCGCTGCTCATGGGCGGCATTTACGGCGCGGTCTCGGGCTGGATGGGCGGATGGGTCGACTCGACGCTCATGCGGATCATCGACATTCTCTACGCGATTCCCTCACTGGTCTTGATGATTCTCGTGGGCGTGATCTTCAACTCGATCAACATCTTCGAGAATCCCGAGCTCAAAGCGCTCACCGGAATCTTCTTGGCGCTCTCGGTGGTGGGTTGGGTTTCACTCGCTCGTCTCGTGCGCGGCCAGGTTCTGCAAGTCCGTGAGCAGCTTTACGTGGAGGGCGCCCGCGCGCTCGGCGCTTCGGGGTGGCGAATCGTCTCGCGGCATATCGCGCCCAATATTCTCGGGCCCGTCATCGTCATGCTGACGTACCAGATCCCATCGAACATCCTGTTCGAGAGCTTCCTGAGCTTCATCGGTCTGGGTCTGCAACCGCCTTACAGCTCGTGGGGCGTCCTCGCCAACGACGGCTGGCGCGCGAAGAGCTATCCCCACTTGATCTTCTATCCAGGTCTCGCGCTGTTTCTCACCATGCTCGCCTTCAATCTCTTGGGCGACGGTCTGCGCGACGCCTTCGATCCCAAGATGAAGAACCGTCACTGACGGCGCTGGCCCATGTACTTTCCGCAAGCCACCGGCAACGTCATGTGCGCCGGGAGTCCTTCGATCGAGCGCACCGTTTCAGGGAGCTCCGTATCGGCCGGTACGCCGTGCACGATGATCACGCGGCCGCCGAGTTTCAAGTCTCCTTCTCTCTGGGCCTTGCCGCTCGAGGAATATCTGTAAGTGCCCCGCGCGCTGGTCGTCTTCGCGTCGAGCGATAGAAAGATCTTTCCGGCGGCGGACCGCGCTTCCACGGCGTCCACGAACCCGTCTTCGTTGGTATCGGATGCCGGAGTGGGGCAGGAAGCTCCCGCGTAAATCGCCTGCAGCGCCATGGTGTTCGCGCCGAGACCTTTCATGTCGACGTCCACGGCCAAGCCCGCTTCATCGGCGTCGATCTTGGAAGCGCCCGATGCGCTCACGCCGGCCTTCGCGTTGATCGATCCCAAGGCCGCTGAAAAGGACTGTGCTCCGGCGGGCGTCGGGGTGGGAGTCGGAGTCGCGGTGGGTGAGGAAGTCGGCGTCGCCGTGGGTTCCGGGGTCGGCGTCGGAGACTCGGACGGAGAAGGCTCGGGAGTCGGCGAGGGCTCCGGTGTCGGCTTTTCATCGTCGTCGGGCTCTTGCTTGGGATCGCTCTGCTTCGGATCTTGTTCGGGATCCTGAGGAATGCCTTGCTCCGGATTGGGATCTTGCTCCAGATCTTGCTCGGGGGCGCCTTGCTTGCCCATGTGGCCCGAGGTCGTCGACGTCGGCGTCGCGCTTTCGAAGCCCGCGCACGAGACCAAAGCCGTCATCGCGGCGAGAATGACCGTGATAATGAGTAAACGGTTCTTATTTTCCATTCGTTCCTCCGTGATCTCGTTTTCAGTTCAGGGTCCGGGCGCAGTATGCAGCTCGAACTCAACAAAAGAGATTTAAAATATTTGATTGATCGAATTTGCAATCGCACGCGCGCAACCTTGAAGCGTCGACCACCATCGAGCGCGCGTCTCTCACGTCGAGTTTTCCGAAGTGGGCCGTACCCGCCCGCGTGGTCCGAAAAGACACACGCCGAACACTGGATCTGGTCGCGCAGGACAATTCGCCTCGAGAGACGAGACCCCGCGTCTCGCTCGGGAATTTTCCTTCGCGCCAAGTGTTGACGTGGCTTTCAACTGGAGGAAGGTATTGGAGCCGAAGGGCGCAGCCAGCGCCTTTCTGTCAGCAAACAGGGAGGAACAGCATGAAACAAAGAAGCAAACTCTTCGCGATTTGCACCGCCGTCGCGGCGATTTCGGTCGCGGCGGTCACTGCAAGCGCGAACGAGAATCACGGCAAGTCGTCAGGCACGTCTTCGAATACCACGACGAGCGACTCGATGAGCACCACGAATCCGGACACCGGCGCGATCGACAATCGCACGGGCTCGGAAATTCCGATGGACGACTCATCGGTGAGCGGAACGAGCACCGAATTCGAAAGCGAGAGCGCGACGACGATGTCGGACGACGGAATCGCCAAGGAGAAGAAGTCCAAGAAGACGAAGAAGAAGAGCACGACCCCGCCGGCGGGCGCGGCGCCCGGCTCGGCCACGGATCAGACCGGCACTTCTTCTGGATCGAACACGGGCTCCGGCACCGGCGGCTCGGGAATGTAATCCCTGATTGAGGGTTTTCAGGGAATACATGGGGAAGGAAACGGGCGTCTCGTTAAAAGAGCGCCCGTTTTCTTTTGACGGTCTAGCCGGCTGCGTCTTGTCCGAAAGTGACATGTTTGGAATCCTTCTCCTACAAAATCTATTTCATTTAGTCGAAGGAGACACTCATGCGAGCTTTCAGCCTGGCGATCGTGATGCTTTTGTCGGTGAACACCTCATGGGCCGCGGATTTCACTGCTCTCGGCTCCGGCGCGACCAAGAAGCTTCTCAGCGAAGGGGCGGCAGCATTCCAAAAGCAATCCGGCCATCAGATGCAGCCGACCGTGGTTCCGAGCCCGGCGTTGGTGCGCGACAAGATTCGTGAAGGCGGCGTCTTCGACATCGCGGTCGCCAATACGGAGTTCATCGGCGAGCTCGAGTCGAGTCGTCATGTCGCCGCGAAAAGCCGGGGCTGCATGGCGCGCACGAATCTCGCGGTCGCGGTGAAAAAGGGCGGGACGACTTTGAAAATGGACGATGTGGACCTGTTCAAGGCCGTCATGCTGAAAGCGGGCTCGGTGGCCTATGCGAGCGAGGGCACCAGCGGTCCCCACCTGCTCGGGATCTTCCGCCGCCTCGGAATCGAGAAAGAGATGCAGCCGAAGCTTCGCCCGATGGCGGCTCCGGCCGCCGCTGAAGCCGTGGCGCAAGGGAAGGCCGAAATGGCCGTCTTGCTTCGCTCGAGCGTGGTGACCGCTCCGGGGCTTGATGTCGCCGGCGTGTTGCCCGAAGCCCTTCAGCTGAACGTGTCGTTCGACGCCGCCGTTCCGACCGCGGCGAAGTCGCCGAAGGCGGGCGAAGATTTCCTGCGCTTCATGCAGAGTCCCGCCGCCCAGCCGGTTCTCGCCGCCAACGGCATGAACGGCTGCGGTTGAGCTATCGGTCTTAAAGCGCGCGGAGGTTTCCGCGCGCCCGTTAAACATTGAAACGGAAGAAGAGGATGTCGCCGTCTTGCACGACGTACTCTTTGCCTTCGAGCCGGTACTTGCCGGCTTCTTTTACCGCTTGCTCGCTCTTTAGAGCGAACAGCTCGTTGCACGAGTAGGTCTCGGCGCGGATGAAACCTTTTTCGAAATCGGTGTGAATCACGCCGGCCGCCTGTGGAGCCTTCATCCCGCGGCGGATCGTCCAAGCGCGCACTTCTTTTTCGCCTGCGGTGAAGTACGTCCAGAGATCGAGAAGCTTATAGGCTTCGAAGATCAACCGGTTCAAGCCGGGCTCTTTCGCGCCGATCGAAGAAAGGAACTCGGCCTGCTCTTCTTTCGGGAGCTGCGCGATCTCGGCTTCGAGTGCCGAGCAGATCAAGACGTGACGGTTGTTTTCGCTCTCGGCGAACTTCGCGACCTGCTTCACCCACTCGTTGCCGCCGGCCTGGAAGTCGGATTCGTTCACGTTGCACGCGTAGAGGACGGGCTTCATCGTCAAGAGATGCAGGTCTCGAACGATGAGCATCTCCGGCTCGTCGAGAGTCACCGTGCGCGCGGCTTTTCCTTGCGCGAGAGCGTCGTGCACCTTTTTGATCGCGTCGTACTCGGCTTTGATCTTCTTGTCCGCGCCGGTCTTGGCGACCTTCTCGATTTTCTGAATGCGCTTATCGGTCGTATCGAAGTCCGCGAGCATGAGCTCCGTGTTGATCACGCCGACGTCGCGGACGGGATCGACCGAGCCGGAGACGTGCACGATGTTTGGATCGTCGAAGCAGCGCACGACGTGCACGATGGCGTCGGTGGAGCGGATGTGGCCGAGGAACTGGTTGCCGAGGCCTTCACCCTTCGACGCTCCCGCCACGAGACCCGCGATGTCGACGAACTCGATCGCCGTAGGCACGAGGCTCTTAGGCTTGATGAGTTCGGAGATCTGGCGCAAGCGCTCATCCGGCACCGTCACGACGCCGACGTTCGGGTCGATGGTGCAGAACGGGTAGTTCGCCGCTTCGGCTTTGGCCGCCGTCAGAGCGTTGAAGAGCGTCGACTTACCGACGTTCGGAAGACCTACGATCCCTACCTGCAATGCCATCTCAATCGTCCTTTGCGGGAGCTTGGTCGGGCCCGCCATGAATCGGGCCACGCGTGAAGCGCGTCGCCGCTTTGCTAACTCCGTCGAAGATCAATGACTCCATCGCGTCCCCCGCCACCGAGAGGTAGTCGTGGAGATCGTTTTGTTGCTCCGTCGAGAAATTCTGCAACAGATAAGCGGCCACGTCCATGCGCGGATCGGGAGGGCGGCCCACGCCGAGCCGCAGCCGCACGTAATCTTGGCTGCTCATCATCTCGTTGATGCTCTTCAAGCCGTTGTGGCCGCCGGCGCCGCGGTTCTTGTTGATCTTGATCGCGCCGAAGCCCAAGTCGGCCTCGTCATGGATGACGATCATCTTCTCCAGTGAAAGCTTGTAGAAGTCGAAGAGCGCGCGCACCGATTCGCCCGACTTATTCATGAACGTCTGCGGTTTCGCGAACAGAACTTCTTCGTCTTCGATCTTGAGGCGCGTGACGAGTGCCTGGCGCTCTTCCTTCCAGCGGGGATTGCCCACGCTCGTCGCGTAGGCGTCGAGGACCATGAAGCCCAGGTTGTGCCGGGTCATCGAGTACTTTCCGCCGGGATTACCTAAGCCGACAACGAGCCACATCGAACGAGAGATCTCCTACTAACAAAAAGGCCCCCTCTCGGGAGCCTTCGTCGAATGCGCGTGAGCCAGTAACAGGCTCATGCCTAAGTAGCTTACTTCTTCTTGTCGCCACCAGCGGCGGGCGCCGCGGCGGCACC